>ERZ827512.434-NODE-434-length-55990-cov-4.034683_pt1 | contig 55990 bp, 64 predicted proteins | sample MGYA00519916_ERZ827512 | MGnify/ENA primary metagenome ERZ827512 (study PRJEB31778, sample SAMEA3449335) | human gut metagenome | biome: human gut; feature: human-associated habitat; material: faeces | place: United Kingdom | collected 2010/2012 ... | reverse complement strand
AAGTGAATCTGTGGATAACACATTTTCACTTTTTATTATTTCCTTTAAATTTTACCGAAACTCAAATTTATTATAAAAAAAGAACTCTTTTACAAGTCCTTAATCATTTATCTATATCAAAGCATCTCTTATATAAGTACTTACTTTAGAATCTATATATATATCAACAATACCCTTATTAACAATCTTAATAAATCCTAAACCATTAATACATAAATCTTGTTCATAACCCATATCATAAGTTCTTTTTTGTAAATCTTTTAAAGTATCATGTCTAGTTGATATTCTCTTAACTTTTAAATCATTAGAAACATAAAAAGTAAAACTATTTCTTTCTCCTTCAACATAATCTATTCTAAAGAAATTATCTACAATTATACTTTGTCCTTTCTTTAATTGAAAAGTTTTAGGTTTAATCTCTTTCTTAGGACTTATTTTCTTAAGTCCATCTCCATCAATATAATTAACTATACTACTACTATCAACAAGTCCTGGAGTATCTATTAATGTTAAATATTCATTAATATCTATTTTTACTGTATCAAGTGTAGTAGAAGGAAGTGGTGATATAGTAAGTTCTCTAGTACTATCAGAATAATTCTTTAATAATTTATTTATTAAAGTACTTTTTCCTGCATTAGTATGTCCTACTACATAAACATTATTAGTAGTTTGATATAATTTTATTTGTTTTAACAAATAATCTATATTATAGTTTTTCTCACTACTAATAACAATAACTTCATAAAAACTATCATAATGTTTTTTAAAGTATTCTACTAACTTTTCTTCTTTAACTGATTTAGGTAAAACATCTTTTTTATTAAGTACTAATATCATCTTATTAGGAATAATTTCTCTTATCTTTAAAAGATCTTCTTCTATATTAAGTAAATCTGCTATATACAAAACTAAATCCTTAGTTTTACCTACACTTTTAAGAATTTCTAAATACTCATCATTACTCTTAGTTACAACTTGATATTCTCCATAATTTTTAATTCTAAAGCATCTTTGACAATAGTCTTTTTCTATACTAGTAGTATATCCTTCTCCTAAAACATTTTCATCTTGAAGTTTAACTCCACACCCAAGACAATACTTCTCACTATCCATAATACTTTCCTTTCTCGAAAAGATTATTTTTACTATATTTAGAAATAATCTTCCCCTCTAAATATCTATTAATATTAGTAATTTTTAAATCTTTAACAGCTAGAGGATCTACAAATACCTTAGTAATTTTACCATTATAACCATATCCCATATCTGTTATAAACTGATCTCCTATAATAGCAATATCACAAGATTCCAAGTTATGTTTAGACTTAATTTTTTTAAGAGTACTAATAGTAGGTTTTAAAGCAAAAGAATAATACTCAACTCCTAAATCATTTCCAAAAAGAGAAACTCTTTTTTTAGGACTATTAGAAACTATAATTACCATAAAATCTTTCTTAAGTTTAGTAATTAACCCTTTAACTTTATCTTCTACTTTAATAGAATCTATTAAAGCTAAAGTATTGTCCAAATCAAAAATTAAACATCTAATATTTTTTTTCTTTAATTTATCATAGTTAATTTCAAATATATTCTTCTTATAAATATCTGGTAAATATTTCATAGTCTTACTCCTTTATATTAGTATATACTATTTTTTTTAATAATACTAGTTATTAACTTTCTGTCTTACTAACATATCATTAGAACTAATGGCACTAAAATTATATCCATTACTATAAGCATAATCTATAATTTCCGCTAAAGAATCTCTGGTATATGTTTTAGTATCATGCATTAAAATAACATTATATTTATCATGAGACAATTTACTAGTAACACTATTATATAACTTTATCTTATTTGTAGCAAAAGAAGAATCCCCACTTTCAATATTCCAATCGTAATATTGATAACCTCTTTTTAATACTTCGCTTGTTAGTATACTCATAATTCCTTCACTATACTTTTTAGAAATAGTATTACTAGAACCCCCAGGAAACCTAATTAAATTTGTATTTATACCTGTTAAATTATAGATTCTTTGTTTTACTAATTCCAAATCATTAAAATAATTATCAACTGATGCATATATAATATCATATCTATGACTAGCAGTATGAATACCAATAGAATGACCTTCATCAACAATTCTTTTAATTAAAGAGTCACTTCCATTATTAGTAACAAAGAATGTCGCTTTAACATCTTTTTCTTTTAAGATATCTAATATTACATCAGTAGTACCATCTCTTGGTCCATCATCAAAAGTAAGATAAATTGTATTAGGTTTTAAAGGTTCTCTTACCAAAACATCTCTTGTAACTGAACTTTTATTATTACTATTATCTTCCACTTCATATTTAATTTTATAATTACCAGCTTTAGTAGTATCAACATCACTAATTATTTCAACTTTAGAACTTAAATCTCCATCACAATTATCATTAACTAAAACTCCATCTTCCTTATAACTAGAATTAATAGGAATAATTATAGTACTATCACCATTTAAAGTAATAACTGGATTTTCTACATCTCTTCTTATTATTTTTCTTATTATCTTTCTTTTATTATTAGAACTATCACTAACTTCATAAATTATTCTATCATCTTCTATTTTTACTTTAACTTTATCAGTTATATCTTTATCCACATTATCATATGCCTTATAACCAATTTCTTTATATTTTTTAGAAGGACAATAATATAAAGTTTTATCTCCATTTAACATAATCTTAGGTTTTTCTATATCTTTAACTTCAATATCTTTATAAACATGATAAGTAAATATATTCTCTTGATATCTATAATTCAATTTATAATTAGCTTGTTTTTTAGTATTTATCTTACTATAAGACTTTATTATTCTTTTATTACCAAATATATTTTTTAAAGTTATCCCTTCATCGTTATATTTAGAATTAATATTAATAATTTCTTTATAATTAGAATTTAACTTAACTTTAGGAATAACTAAAAAAAAGAAACAAAAAAGCAAAATTACTAAAGCAACACTAGTATTTATAAATATCTCACCTTTAACTACTCTTCTCTTTTTTATTTTCTTCTTTTTCATTATGCATTCCTCCTAATATTAGTATATCACACTACTAATATTATTTACATAATTATATAATTTACTAATCAAAGTCTATCTGATTATATTTATTATTCTTAATAAATTCTCTAAGTATTTTAGTTAAAGCTCTTTTCTCTATTCTTGATACATAACTTCTTGATATATTGAGCTTATCTGCAATCATTTTTTGAGTCCAAGTATCATTTCCTTCTAAACCATATCTTTTTACAATTATTTCTCTTTCCCTTTTACTTAAAACTTTTAAATAATCATTAAGTAATTTAACATTATCTTTTAAGTTAATTTCTTCTATAAAATCAGGACGAGGTGCTTTTATAACATCAAGTATAGATATTTCATTTCCCTCTTTATCGAAACCAACTGGTTCATTTAAAGAGATATTTTTATTATTTTTATTATTAGCACGAAAATACATTAATATTTCATTTTGAATACATTTAGCACAGTAAGTAGTAAGACGATTGCCCTTATTAGGAACAAAGGTATCTAACCCTTTAATAAGGCCAATTGTACCTACACTAATAAGATCATCTTGGTCAATATTTTTATAATCGAACTTTTTAACAATATGAGCGACTAATCTAAGGTTATGTTCTATTAATTTATTACGTGCCTCCCTATCTCCTTCACCCATTTTTTTAATACACTCTTCTTCATCTTCTTTTGATAGTGGTTCCTTAAAGACTTGATTAGAATAACTAGCGGTAAAAGTGAAAAAACCTCTTAGACTATCAAATAAATCAAACAACATAAATTATCACCTAATAAATAATATGTCAAAAAAAAGGAGTTAGAATATCTATATCCTATATTCCAATAAATTACCACTTGAAATTATCTTTACACTAATACCTACAAATCCTTTAAAGTTATCATTGTTACTCTTCTTCCTATCTAAAACTTTTTTTCATTAACAAAGTATACTACTTTAAGACCATTTACAAGATCACGAGTATCATCATCAAGAATCATAGCAATTACACCTAAAGGTTATTTTCCGGTTACAAATGCATCGGATTAAAGTCAACATCCAAATTAACTTTATTAATAGATGCATAATAATCAACTAACTTTTCTAAAACTTCATAAATATTATCTTGATATTGATACTTTAAAATCAACTGATAATAGTAAATATTCTGTTTTTTAAAAACAGTTGCAGGACTAGGTCCTAAAATAATAGTTTTATCTAAATATTTATGACAGACTTTCTCACACTTTTTCGCTTCTATTAAAGCTTGTTTACTATCTTTACTAGAGATATCTAAAGATACAAGATAATAGTAAGGGGGATATTTCATTAATTTTCTTACTTTCATCTCTTCTTTATAAAATGATTTATAATCATTTTCTTTAGCACACTTAATAGCATAATTATCGGAATTAAAGGTCTGAAAGACTACAATACCCTCTTTATCACTTCTTCCTGCTCTACCTGCTACTTGATTAAGTAAATCAAAAGTTTTCTCACTACTTCTAAAATCAGGAAGCATTAGTGAAGTATCAGCATTTATTACCCCAACCAAGGTTACATTAGGAAAATCAAGTCCCTTGGCAACCATCTGCGTACCAAGTAAAATATCTGCTTCTCCTCTTGCAAAAGCATCAACTATTTTTTTATGGGCACCCTTTCTACTAGTAGTATCAACATCCATCCTAAGAACTCTTGCCAGAGGAAAAATACTTTTTATCTCTTCTTCTATCTTCTCAGTTCCAACACCTAAATCTTTTAAAGACCTCTCATGACACTTAGGACAAGTAACTTCATACTTAATAGCATACCCACAATAATGACATCTTAGAATATTACTACTCTTATGATATGTTAAAGTTATATCACAGTTAGGACATTTAACAGCTTCACCACAATTAGAACAAGTAACAAAGGATGAATAACCTCTTCTATTTAACAAAAGGATCACTTGTTCCCCTCTTTCTATAGTCTTATTAATTTTATCTATTAAAGGTAAAGAGAAATGTCCTTTAGCCTTACCTACTTCTTTATTCATATCAATTAACTCTACCTTAGGCAACCCTTTACCGTTAACTCTTTTATCTAATGTTACTAGTTTAATGACTCTTTTTAAGCCTCTAGCATATTCTTCTAACATAGGTGTAGCACTACCAAGCACTACTTTTGCCCCTAAGTCTTCTGCTCTTTTTATCGCAACATCTTTAGCATTATATCTAGGATTACTATCTTGTTTATAAGAGTCACTATGGCACTCATCTATAATTATAAGACCAAGGTTTTTAAGAGGCGCAAAAACAGCACTTCTAGCACCTATTACAATATCCACTTCTCCCCTTACTATTCTTCTATACTCATCATACTTCTCTCCATCTGATAAGGAACTATGTAAAAGTGCTATATTATTCCCAAATCTTTCTTCAAATCTTTTAATTAATTGTGGAGTTAAGGATATTTCTGGGACTAAAACTATACTTTTTAAACCTTCTTTTAAATTCTTATCAATTAATTCCATATAAACTTCAGTCTTACCACTACCTGTAACTCCATATAACAAAGATACACATTTTTCCGTATTTAAAATATTATTAACAGCCATCTCTTGTAAAGAAGTCAATTTTTTTATATTTTTCTTTTGTTCTTCATAATCTAACCTATAAACTTCTTCATCTCTAAAACTTAAAATATTATTTTTAACTAAAGTATTAAGAATAGATTTAGAAACATTCTTAAGTTCATCACGACTTAACTTCTCTTTACCTGTAAATAAATCTACAACCTCTTTTTGTTTATCAGTTAACTTTTTATCACATTTATTTAAATAATATACCCTTCTATATTTCTTATTAACATTACCTTTAATACTTGCTTTATATCCCTTAGGTAACATTACTTGATAACAACTAATTAAAGATGCCAATGTTGTTTTATGTAAATATTTTCCCAAATCCAATAATTCTTTTGTAAGTATTACTTCTTCATCTAAAACTTTATTAATTTTCTTCAAATTATCTACATCACTATTTTTATCTTTTTCTAAAATAAAGCCAACTAAAGTTCTATTACCAAAAGGAACTTCTACTCTTTTTCCTATTTCTACTAAAGATTCTAAAGATTTAGGAACTAAATAATCAAAGATTCTATCAACACTTTTATTAGTTATCTCTACTAAAACACCAACTATCAAGTTATCACTTCCTCTCTTATTAAAACTTTGTTCGTAAATATTATTAAAGAAAAAGGCTTAAATAAACAAAGCCATATATACTAAAAACCCAAAGAAAAGCAAACTAACAATAAGTCCATTAATCTTTTCAAAGTTACTACTCTTATATTTAACACCTACTCCAATCATCATTAAAGCTCCACCGATTAACCCTCCTATATGAGCAGCATTATCAATACCTGGTACCATAAAGCCTAATAAAAGGTTAATAATTATTAAAGGTATTATCTGACTTTTAATAACTGTTCCTAAATAAATACGATAATGATATCCAAAGTATAACAATGCTCCAAGCAAACCAAATATCGCTCCACTAGCTCCTACACTTAAAGCATTAGGTGTTACTACTACTGATAGTAAAGAAGCACAAATTGCACTAAATAAATAAACTACTAAAAATCTCCATCTACCAATAAAGCTTTCTAACTGCATACCTATAATCCATAAAGCATACATATTGAATAGAAGGTGAGCTATATTAGCATGTACAAAGGCAGCAGTAATTAATAGATAATACTCTCCCATCTTAACAAACGGTCCATAACTACCTAAATATGCTGATACAGTATCAGAATTACCTAAAAGCATAGGAATAAAGAATACTAATATATTAATTATAATTAAAGTATACGTAATAACTGGTTTTTTAGGGGCAAAAACATCTGCAACTTTTTCTTGATCTTTTTTATTATGATCATTTATATCATTAGTAACCTTAATAAATAATTCTATTCCCTCTTCACTAAATTTAAGCTTACGAGATAAATCAGGGAAAATAGACTTTAATAATTTATTTTTCTTAACATCAGCATCTTCACGAACTTCTACTACTGTTATATTATCAGTTTTAAACTCATCTAAATTAACGGCTCCACCTAAATCTAAAAAGATACTAAGTGTATTTAATTTAAATGATAAAGTCTTTTTCCTTATTTTTCTTAAGATTCTATTAGTCTTAAATATATCAAATTTATATTGTTCATCATTATGAATGTATCTCATTACTAGTCTAACTACTTTATAATCTTCATCTAAGTTTTCAAGCCAAATCTCATCTTCAGCACCTTGTAATATTATAGGAGTATATCCTTTTTCTGTAATAAAGTAATGAAGCAGTTTCATAGCTAGAGTATTTTTCTCATTCATATCTATAACATGTTCTTCCATAGACATCGCTCCTCACTATATATTTTAGCATATTTTAATTAAGAAATAAACACATTATAACTCAATTAGATATTATACCAATTAAATCACTAACACTATCAAGTCCTCTGTCAGTAACAAAACTGTTCTATTTTTTCTTTCTCTAATATTTTTTCAATCATCAAAGACTTGCTAGCATTGCTTGAAATAATTTCTACTAGGTAATAATTATCTTCGCTTACAAGATAGCTTCTTATATCTATATAGTTTTAACTCCTAAATTCGTTTGCTTTATCTATATTTTTCTTAATATCTATATCATTTTGATAAAGTGTCCCATCATAATTCCAAATACCTAACTTTCCTTTTGCAAATATAGGCTTATCTAGTACTTTGATATCTTCTAAAACCCAAGCATATCTTAAAGGTCTATAATCACCACAGATAAACTCTAAGTTATCTTTCTTAATTTTATCTAAAAACTCTTCATCCATATAAACACAGTCTACTAACTTACATTTGCATATAATATAACCAAAGTTTAAAGAGGCATCATTAACAAGGCTCATTACCTCCTTATTATTCTTCCACTCTTTAGGTATTTTAGTAGAACTAGCATGAATATACAACTCCCCCCTATAATTAGTTTTAAAACTCCTCGTCTCTATTTTCTTTTTACCAAGTTTTATCAATGTTGCATATGGTTCTATTAAACTAAGTACTTTCATTCTATAATTCCCCCATAACATTTTAATTCATAAATTAATTTATCACTTTTATATATCTGTTCAGTCCCTACAAAGTTCTCCATATTTCCATCTACTTTAAAGGTATAAAGATAATCTTAATTTACAAATTCTTTAGGTCCTCTAACAGGAATAATCGTTTTATCTTCTCCTACCCTCATAAGAGCGACCTTTAAGACTTTATCCATTACTGCTTCTATTAAGCTATCATCTATTGTAACACCACAATAATTCATCCCCCATATGACATCATTATTATAACAAACTACTTCTTCACCTATAAATTTAACTCTCCCAAAATAAGTACCATGATAAGTAAAGTTGCCATCTATAAACTCATAATCTTTTGACTTTAATCTACTAGGTAAAATTTTAGGGCATTACTATTAGCATAAGTTTCCCTCTTAGCTTTAATCAAAAACTCTAAAAAATCTTTACTATATATATCCATTTAAAATCACTCCTTCTTAAGAATTCCTAAACCTAAATGCAACCCTTCTTTGTTTAATAATTTCTTCTTTAAAGTTTTTTGTAAACTTGTATTTTCAGGTAATTCATTATATTTAATATTATCTAAAATATCATCAAAAACAAAATTTAAAAAATCTTCTATTTTTTCTTCATATTCTACTATATTAAATTTATTTTGAAATTTAATTATATTACTACTATCAGGAAGAATTTCTTTTAACTCAGGACTTAACAACCAACTCTCTGTATAATAAACAATTTTTTTATCTGGAATTTTTTCAAAATATTTTCTAATATACTTATCTACATTACTCAATGAATCAATTACATCTTCTTCATTTAAATTTTCTCCTTTTGGAATATGTATATAAATAAAATTACAATTTTCCTTAATATAGTTCTTTATTTTTAGAGGGTTATCATCATTTTCATACTGTAATCTACCAATTTGAATTAAGTTTCCTTTCATAAATAAAGAACCCCAAATCATTTGACTAAACCTAACACCATCTATATTATGTAATTTTCTATCATTAAGACAAGTGTTCTTAATATTAAGCTTTTGAATAACTATTTGTTCTTCATCATAACCTCTTTCTTGCATATTATTGACATGATATTCATAGCCACAAAGTAAAGCAATAACAGGGATCATAAAACTACCATGATTTTTAAAAGTATCTACAGTTGATTTCCAATCCCAAATATCATTATATTCTTCAAGTGAGGCTTTAAATAAAATATAATACATAATAAAACATATAAAGTTTAACCTTTCATCACACTTTAAATTATTGAGTTCTATAAATAATCTCTTTTTAAATTTATCATCTAGTCCATAGTAATTTAAAATATTATTAAAATCATATTTATCTAACCAGTCATTTCTATAATTATCTTTAATTACATCAATACAATTAATCCAAGATTTAGGGGGTTCATCTAAAGATATATAATTAGCAAGTACATTAACTTTATTCATTATCTTTCCTCTCTAAATTCTTTAAATAATCTAAGAACTCACGAGGTGGCTCTTGCTCAAAGTATAACTCTTTACCTGTAATAGGATGTATAAATCTAATACTCTTAGAGTGTAACATTTGTCCAAACTCTGTTACATTTTTATGATTACCATATAAAGGGTCATTACTAACTGGATGTTTAATGTAATTAAGATGTACTCTTATCTGATGAGTTCTACCTGTCTCTAAGATACATTCTATTAAGGTATTATTCTTAAATCTCTTTAGCACTTTAAAATTAGTAACAGCATCTTTACTATTATGAGCAGTTACAGCCATCTTTTGTCTATTGTTTTCATCTCTTCCAATAGGTGCATCAATAGTACCAGTTTCATGCATAATAAGGCCATCAACGATAGCAAGATAATGTCTTTCTATTTTTTTATTTTTAATCATATCACTAAGTAATTCCATAATTTTAGAATCTTTCGCAACTACCATTAAACCACTAGTATCTTTATCAAGTCTATGAACAATACCTGGTCTAAAAGTACCATCTTTACTTACTTTAGAGTGATATAATAAAGCATTAACTAAAGTATCAGTAACATGCCCTGGAGCAGGATGAACTACAAGTCCACTTCCTTTATTAATAATCATTAAGTATTCATCTTCATAAACAATATCAAGAGGAATATTAGTTGGTTCAAGGTTTTCTAAATTTATCTCTTCATCAACACTTATTTCAATAATATCTCCTAATTTTACTTTATAACTAGCATTTTTCTCTTTACCATTAACAAGTACTTTATTATTACTAATAAATTTAGATACTCTACTTCTAGATAAGTCACTGTTTAATGCAATATAACTATCAAGTCTATTTCCTTCACTGTTTACTTCTAACTTCATGTTTTTCACTTCTTTCCTTTAATATTTCTTTGACAATAACAATAATTACCCCTACTACTATTAATATATCAGCAAAGTTAAAGATAGGATAGTTGTATCCTAATATTTTAAATGATAAATAATCTACTATATAGCCATCTATTAGTCTATCTATAAAATTACCTAATAGTCCTGCTAATACTAATGAATACCCTATTGAAAGGACTCTATCATCTAAATTATTCTTTAACTCATAGATAATAAAGAATAAGCATAATAAAGCGATAAATATCAATAAATAGGTTCTACTTGCAAACAAAGAAAATGCTGCCCCATCATTTAAAACATAAGTTAGAGAAAAGAAGTTATCTATAATATTAACAGTTGTTAAATAACTACTAACTACATATTTTAAACCTAAATCTAATCCTAATAGAACACTAACTACTATAATTACTAATACAATATTACTCTTCTTCATTTTCTCTCCTTATATACTCTATTTTACTAACTACTAATTGCAATTCATCAAATCTTTTTTCTACTGTTCCTGTAAATACACAAATATCTCCCTTTTTAATATTAATATTATTTTTATATACTCTAGGGAAAAAAATAAAATCAATTGCTCCCGTCTCATCACTTGCAGTCACAAAAGCCATATCCTCATTTTTCTTTGTCTTAATCGCTTTAACTTTCTCTACCATAACCATAACATTAACTATTCTATTAAAGTAATTACCGATTATTTTAATATTAACAACATTCTGATATTTACTTTTATATGCAGTAACAGGATGATTACTAACATAAAAACCAAAACACTCTTCTTCTTGTTCTAATAAAACACTATTAGGAAATTCATTAGTAATAATTATTTCTGGTTTTAATACTAAACTCTCATCTAAATCAATAGTCAAAATTCCATAATTAACTAGACTATCTAAATTTGTAATAAGCGTTTTTTTATTATATCCTAAATTTCTAAAAGCATCAGCTTTAATTAAAGACTCTAACTGTTTTTTGGTAACTCCCCCTCTAACTAATTTAGAAAAAGCATCATATATATCAGTAAACTCTTTATCCCTTGATTTTAAGACCAAACTAGAAACACTTGTTCCTACTCCTTTAATAGTAGAAAAAGGAAAGATGATATTATTATTATCTATAACAAATCTATTAGTACTTTTATTAATATCAGGTTTTAAGACTTTTAAATCATGACTTCTTATCTCCCTTAAATATTCTTGCATCTTTCCCATCGCACCTATAACATTATTCAAAAGATTAGTATAAAATTCTAATTTATAATGAACCTTTAAATAAGCCATTTTATAAGCAACAAGAGAATATGCAACAGCATGAGATTTATTGAAACCATACCCAGCAAACTTAAGGATACTTGCAAATATTGTTTTAGAAATATTTTCATCATGCCCCAATTCTTTCGCTTTATTTATAAACTTACTCTCTTCATTCTTTAAAACTTCTACTTTTTTCTTACTAATCGCTCGTCTTAAAATATCTGCTTCTCCTAAAGTATAACCTGCATAGATATTTGCTACTTGCATTATCTGTTCTTGATAAATCATAATACCATATGTTTCCTTTAAAATAGGCTCTAAAGACTTATCTTGATAAGCAACTTTTTCACGTCCCTCTTTTCTTGCTATATATAAATCTATATTTTCAGCAGGACCAGGTCTAAATAAAGCAATCGCTGCAATTAAATCATCAAAACTACTAGGTTTAAGTTTTCTTAAAAATCCCCTCATTCCATTAGATTCAAACTGAAATATACCACTAGTATCACTGTTTGTAAAAAGTTTATAAACTTCACTATCATCTAGAGGAATGGAATTAAAGTCTATCTTATCACCTCTAGTTTTATAAACCATATCGATTACATTCATTATAATAGTAAGATTTCTAATACCAAGAAAATCCATTTTTAATAGGCCCAACTCCTCTAAGTAGTTCATAGAATATCCTGTTAAATACATATCATCACTTTTAGTTAAAGGAATAACCTCATCTAAATCCCTCTGACACATTACAATACCCGCAGCATGGGTTCCAATCTGTCTTGGAAACCCTTCTATAATGGAAGCAATTTTATAAACTTTAGATAATATCCCATCACTATTTATATATTCTCTAAACTTATCATTTTCTTTATAAAATTCATTTAATTTTTTATGAGACATAATAGGAATAAAAGATGTTAATCTATCTACTTTATATAAAGGCACACTAAATATCCGGCAAACATCTCTTAATACTTGTTTTGCAGCAAGCGTTGCAAAAGTAACAATACCAGATACTCTTTTTTTACCATATTTATCAGTAACATAATTAATAATATCATCACGATATATATCAGGTATATCTGTATCTATATCAGGCATAGTCTGACGTTCAGGATTTAAGAATCTTTCAAATAATAAATTATATTTTAAAGGATCTATTTCTGTAATACCAAGAGAATATGCAACTAAACTTCCAGCAGCACTACCCCTACCAGGGCCAACTAATATACCTTTCTTTTTAGCATATCTAATAAAATCATAAACAACAAGGAAATAGTTAGCAAAACCCATATTATTGATTATATTAAGTTCATAACTCAATCTATCAAGATAAGTTTTAGTAACGTTATTATTAAGTCGTTTAGAAAGCCCTACTTTAGCAAGAGAAATTAAATAAATAGATGAATCTACACCCCTAGGACATTCATATATAGGTAGTAATAAACTAGATTTAGGAAATTCTAAATTACACTCATCAACTATTTTTAAGCTATTAAGTAAACCAATATTTTCATAAGTATTAATAATATCAGTAACTTCTAATTCCTTATTCAAAGTATCATAATTAATATCATCATTAAGAGTCTTACCATCCCTAATTAAATATAAATATTTTAAGTAATCACTATCTTCTTTAGTCTTATACAAGCAAGGCTTTAAATAAACTGTATCTTTAGTTATAATTAAGGCTTCCTTTTCTTCTTGTTTATTACTAAAACCAAGATAAATATCAGTAATTTTATCTTTATGCTCTAAATAAAAATTTAAACTATCAAAAGGTATTAAAAAGAAAAGATTATCTTTATATTTAATAATATCATCTATTGTTATACTATTATCATTTACTCTTGTACATATTTTTATTAGATTAAGATATCCTTGATAGTTTTTTATATAAAGTAATATTTTATAATTATCAAAAGATACTTCTAAACCAACAACCGGCTTTATTTTCTTAAGATTACACTTTTTTATAAACTCCATTGTTCCATACATATTATCATCGCAGATAACAGCACTAGTTCTATTACTTTTTATATTATAATCTATAATATCATCTATTGTTAAAAGACTTGAAAGTAGAGAGTTATTACTCTTAACATATAACATATTATACATAACAATCACTCTCCTTTCTTCTTTTATATCATACGGATGTATGTAGAGTCAATATTTTTAGAATTTTTATTTGACTTTATGTTATATTTATGATAAAGTTATAAAGCAGAAACGTTTAGTAAAGGAGGAATTATTATGGCAAAGAAAGTTACTAACAAAAAGCCTTTAACTGGAAATAGTAGATCACATGCTTTAAATGCAACTAAAAAGCAACAGAAACCAAATTTACAAGTAATCAGACTTGAAGATGGAACTAGAATTAGAATGAGTGCAAGAGAAATTAGAAATTTAAGAAAACAAGATAAACTAGCTGCTTAAAAATTAAAAGAAGATAATCATTTGTAATGATTATCTTCTTTTATTACTATAATATATATCAACTTTCTTTTTCATATACTCTAAATTTCTAGATTCCCTTTGACTAGCAAGCATTTGAAAATATGCAAAATCAAAATTATTGTATCCTGATTTTACATCCTTGCTTTTCTCAGTGTTTTTTACAAAAATTGCATTTTGAGATATCATACTAGGCACTTTTCTAATTATACTATTAGCTAAACTAGATCCGACTCTAGCTGAAGCTAAAGCTTCAGTATATAACTTTTCTCTTATTTGATAGTTATTCATTAAATGCTCCTTTCTTACTGCGTGCTGATATATTATCACATTTTAACAATTACGTCAAACATTTTTTTATTATAGATACTACTAAAGTCGATATTTCTTATTGGCAAACAAGTTCTCCATTTCTAATTAAAATAAAAAAAGACAAAAAACAGCACTATACCAATCTTATTAACTTAAGAATTAAATTTGTATATTAAATCTTACAAAAACAGACAATCTAATAAAGAAATTGTCTGTTTTTTACATATTTAAAGTATAATTCCCCTTACCCCAAAACTTAATAGGCTACATGATAAATTATATATTTTTCTCTTTTTTGCTCAAGCAATTCAAACATATTATTTTAAATTTCTTTATCTTCTTCTAATATTATTTTTACTAATGCTTTTTTTACAAAATCAACTGCCATATTCATATTGACTCTCATCGCATTTTTATATTTTGTTTAATCTATATTTTTCAGCATCCTTGTTATTAATACTAACTATTCTTACTTCTATATCCTCTTTAGTTTCTTCAATTATTCTATAAAACTCTGGATATTCATCCTTATAATAGCTTAATCTATCATATTGGTATGGTATCTTAATTATTTCAACATCACTTTTCATGTTCTAAATTTATTCTTTTAAAAACATTCTTTTTCAGGCTAACAACATATTTGTCATTGCTTTTATTCGAATAGTACATATCAACTATTGAGAAATATCCACGATCCATAATTCTGATTATTGGATATGGTAATTCTATTTTTCTTTCTGAATAGTCATATTTACCAATAATATTATCCATAACATGATGATTTAAAACATCAAACATATTTGATATAGTTGCTCTTGCAACACTTTCTTCTAGATGAAACTCATTATATTTTTCTTTGAAATGATTTATCTCAATTTCTATATTCTATTTTAACATTATTATCTACTCTATTTGTTTTTATGAAACATCAAAAAAAGAATAAAATTCTATTTTTATATTCTTAAGTTAATAACATTGGCGCTATCACTACTTTTTTTTGTATAATCCAACTTTCTTATAAAGTAAAAAACTTTTATTTAATTAAACTAACCAATATTTATCTTTCTAAATAATCTGCTCCTTTAAAATTTCCCTCTTCTGGTTCCTCTTTTAATAAATTATTAAAATTCTGTTGTCTTAATACTTCATATATAACTATTGCAACACTATTAGAAATATTTAAAGCCCTAACATTAGAAGTCATAGGTATTCTAAGACAATGAAATAAGTCTTTTTTTAACATTTCTTTAGGTATACCAGTAGATTCCTTTCCAAAAATAAAATACAATTCTAGATTATCTTTATTACTATAATCAAAACTAGTGTGAGGTTTTCTTCCATATCTAGTTAAATAATAATAAACACCCTTATTTTTAGAAACAAAATCATCCCAATTCTCATATACTTCATAGTTTAGTTTTTCTATATAATTAACAGCACTTCTTTTAAGATGTGCTTCATCCAAAGAAAACCCTAATGGTTTAATTAAATGTAACTTTGTATTAGTCCCAACACAAGTTCTCATAATATTTCCTGTATTTTGTGGTATTTCTGGTTCAAATAAAACGATATGATTCATAACAAATATCCTCCTAAACTAAAACAAGACCTACTGTCCTGTTTCATCATTTATATCAAGAAAGTTTAAAGCCTCATCCTTAGTTAATAAGGATCCATTAAAACCATCCTCAATTGCAGTTATCTTCCCGTCTGTAAACTTAATTAAACACGGTATCCTTTCAACACTAAAATCAGAACCATATTTATCTAATAATGTCTTCATATAAGAATTAATATCATTTACATCTTCTAAATTCACATAAGTTAAATACTGATAGCCTTTTTTTTCTAATGTAGATTTTACACTTTCTTCAAATTTCCTACAATCACTATCACTAGCAACGCACAAATATAAGATTTGAGATGGATTTTCAGTTAAATAATGCTCTAACTCATCTGAATTAATTTCAGAAACCACATTTTTCAAAACTGGTATCTCTTTCTGATAATTTTTATAAGTATTATACCAACTAGCTAAATATAAAACTAAAACTATTACTGCAACATATATAGCCGCTAAAACTATATAATTTTGTTTTTGTTTCTTTTTACTTTTCATCTCTAATCACCTCTAACTTAAATTAATTGTAACACTGGTCTTAACATTTTGCAAACAATAGTTTACAAATTTTAGGCATAAAAACCTCCCCATTATAAAATTAAACATATAATACCTATAAAGGAGGAGATCGTAATGTATAATAGGCCTATTTATTACCATAATAATAGAAATAACTTTATCCCTTTAATAGTTGGTGGTGTTATAGGATATGGATTAGGAAACAACAATAGACCAAATTTTTATCCTATGTATCCTATTCCAGTTTATCCAGTATATCCACCATATTATTTTTACAGATCGCCATATAGGGAAAGATAAGCAAAAAGCTTATCTTTTTCAAATAAAAAGTCCTATGGACTATTTTATTTCAGTTATTTCAACTTCATAACTTCCATTAGGACTTTCTACTGTAATAACATCACCAACTTTATGGTTAAGTAATGCTTTAGCAATAGGGCTTTCATTAGAGATTCTTCCTTCAAAAGGATCAGCTTCTTGACTACCTACTATTTGATATTCATCTGTATCATCTTCATCATCTACATATTTAATAGAAACTGTACTACCAAGTCCTACTACATCCTTTGGAATATCTTTAATTATTTCTACATTTTCAAGCATCTTCTCAATAGTTTTAATTCTACCTTCTATTTGAGCTTGTTCATTTCTAGCAGCATCATAGTCAGCATTTTCTGATAAATCACCTAAACTACGTGCTTCCTTAATAGCCTGGATATTAGCAGGCCTTTTTTCATTTATTAATTGACTTAATTCATTTTTTAAATCATTAAGTCCTTCTTCTGTTAAGTAAACTGTTTTTTTATTTCCCATTGTAATCACCTCAAAAATTAATAATAATAGGCTAGGCATCCCTAACCATAATACGAGTAAAATTTTATCATAAATATTAGAAAATAGCAAGTATTTTTTAAGAACATTACTACTAGATATAGTATGCTATATACCTTAAAATGATACTAAGAATTAATAAACCATTCAACAACTATTTTCTTAGGAGAAAAATATGTCTCTTTTTCATACTGCATATTGCAGATACAATATTTTTTATTAGCAATATGGGAGCAGAACATACACTCATCAAGGTCAAAACAGTCTTGAATAAATAAAGAGTTACTTATTTTATTAGAATCATCTACTCTAATGGAAAAGGTACAATTTCCACTACTACCAACTATTAGGGAATGTTTAAAAAAGTCATAATCTTTATAATCAAGATATAAATTACTATTTAAATATGGAAAAGCATCAACACTAAAAATACCAGTATTATTACTAGTTAAAATGGGTAATATTTTTTCTAAGTTTAAATACTTATTTTTCTTTTCATAGGAAAATCTTTTATTATTACTAAAATCAACACTAAGTATATAAGTAGGTATTGCTAGCATAAATCTTCTTCTAATGTAACTATTACCACTTTTAAAGAATAAATAAGTCTTAAAACATCTCTTATCGAAAAAAGGAATGATATTAATAATAATATACTTAAGTTCTCTATTATGTTTTAATCTACTAATATCAGAAAGCACAATAGCATTTTTATCTACATCTAAAATAATAGATTTATGTTTTAGATAGTCTATCTCTATATTTATATCATTTTCTTTTATTAAAAAGTCATCTATGGAATTAATTGTAGGTGGTACTTTATATTTAGTAACTAAATAATATTTAATCTTATTATTAGATATTTCTATAACTATTTTAATTTTTTTAAAATAACCATTGTATTTACATATATAATCTATCAATTCCTGCCAAGAGTCCTTGGAAACATTATCTTTATTTAAGTAAATAGATTGAACTACCATATTAAAACTCCCCTTTAGTGAAGTTTAACATAAAACTAAAGAAAAAAACTGACAATTATGTTTTAACTTTTGTCAGTTTTTAAGTATAGCATTAAATTTATATCTTTTATAGTACGTATTTTCATAAATTACTTTCTTATTAATCTTTTAGCTTTTTTGACATCCTCTTTTGAAATATTAGGATTTAATCCTAAAGGTATTTTTGGCTCTTTAGTATTAATAATTTTAGAAGTTGCAGTTTTTAATTCATCAAGAGTATATTTAGTTATAGGTAATTTATATATATCAACTTTATAAAGGTTACTTTCCATAAAATATATTTTTACTACTTCCATTTTAATGTTATTATCTTTAATTTTTACAATAATAGTCATATTATTACTATTAAAATTCAAAACTGGCACATTAAATCTAATACTATTTAAATCAATAATATTTAAACTTTCTGCAACATACTTTAAAAATAAAGGATTTTTATTTAAGTAACTACCAACAGCAGAATCATAATTTATAGAAATATATTCATTTAAATCTTTAACATTATTTAACAAAGATTGTTTTATATCTTGATATATTTTTTTTCAGTTGCAATTCCCTCTTTGTTAAAATCAATTGTACCATTTAAATCTAATATATATTTCTTCCCTTCAGCATCTTTTGACTCTTCAAATATTTCATCTACTTCTTCTCTAGTCATAAAAATTGTGTCTTTGTCTGCTTCTAAAAGCTCATTAATAAGTAAAGCCTCATTATTCTCTTTAATAGCATAACTTTCAATTATTATTCCATCACATACTCTAATATATGGTTGTTGATAATTAAATAATTGATTTGTAAAATGATATCTTTTAAAGAAGTCAATATTTTCATCATGAGTTGGTATATTTGAATAAGGAAACTGATGTCTTCTTTCATCATTTAAATATTTGTTAATATAAAAATCCGTATCTTTCTCCTGATAATAAGAAATACCATCTTGACTCAATATTGTCAAGCTATCTTTATAAGGTGCCATAACTAGAACACAATCGTTACCAGTATAGTGACTTTGTATCCTTTGAACAACTTTATTTACTTTTTTCATATCTAAATTCTCCTCACTATTATTACTTATTATTCTATTGGTATCAAAAATTCTGTTATACCATCATGATAATATTCAAGTTCTGGTAAGAGTCTAATATTATATTGCAAGTTTAAAAACATTGTCTTATAAAACTTTTGACTAACTCTCCTAATATCTTTCGCTTCCTGGGAATTTATTATAAAAACAATCCATTTACTCTTAGGAATAACATATTTAGATAATCCAGATAATTTCTCTTTATATAAACACCAATATTCAAAGTTATCGCTATTATACCTATCTTGATAAGTAAGCATACCATAATCAGGATGCTTATTAAATTTATTGATACATTCATCAAAAAATCTTGAGGCATCACCTTTAATACTATCACTTGTAGTCTTAATTCCTACTCCATATAGAGTAAATTCATCTAAAGATATGATGTTATAGGTTAAATCACTACTATCGGTTACCTCTTCTTTAAAAATAATTCTAGGAAAAGTCTTAATACCTTTCTTTAATTATTTCGCTCTACTAGGTTTAACACCATAAAACTTATAAAAAAGCACGAGAAAAAGATGTCGGATTATCATAATGATATTTAAGCGCAACATCTATTATTTTTTCATCTTTTACAGTTAAATCATAAAAAGATAAAGTTAGTCTTCTTTTTCTGATGTACTCTGCTATCGTATTATTACAAAGAAGACTAAAGAGTTTTTTAGCAGTATAGACATTAACACCTAAAATCCCTGCGATTTTTTCATAGTCTATATCGTTTTCTAAATTACCTTCTATATAATCAATTACTTTATTTAATTCATAATAAATATTCATAATTATTTAATTTCAGTAAGCCAAAGACTATGTAAATTACAATAGGCATAGATTTTATTATATGATTTATCATAAGGAAAACTTGCTTCTGGTTTATCTCCTGCTTTTAACTTCCTAATCATATAATTATCATCACTGGCAAGAATTATAAAAGAAATATAATGTTCATCTGTCATTGGATGTTCTACTTCTCCTACTTTGATATTAATCATTCCTTCTTTAATCTCATACACTGGTAAATGTTTTTCAGTAGCTGCTTCAGTTGTGTTAGCGTCAACAAGTTCCATTTTCTCACCACAGCATTTCAACTCTTCGCTCTTATCTTCTAGTTTTAAAACAACATTTCCACATTTTTTACATACATAAATTTTCATTAATCATACCTTCTTTCCATATTTATTATAATTTTTATTTTAATTTTTTACAAGATGTAACTATTTTTTTATAACTAGTAAAATTAATTATTATTAAGTTCTTTTAACATCTCGTCTTTTATTTTATCTATATTAGCAAAAAACAGATTTATTCTCTTTAACTTTAATTTTAATAAATATTTAAAACCTCTAAACATCTCATCTTGTAATGTCTCAATTACTTTAGCAGGCTTTCCATTCTCTAAAAGATGAACATGATCTATATATTTTTCTTATTAAAATACCATCACAGCAACCATATTTTTTAACTTTATTATTAATAATTTTTTTATATTTATTTACTTTACTACTTAAAGGTATAAACCACATAATATCATTTTTTTATAACAAAATAAGTTGGACGCTTACGTTTTCTTTCTTTATTAGACATTACAACATCAAAAAATTCATATTTAATATGATATAAATATCCTATTTTTACTTTCATATTTTATAACACCCAAAAAATATATAAGTTCATTGTGAACTCTATTACATTAAATAAATGTTCGTCATTTTTTTGTAAAAAAGAAAACTCTATCAATTGATAGAATTTTCCTAACATTTTCTTCTGGAACAATTTATTACTCGCACCATCCGGGAGCGAGAACATTTTCATTCCATTTAATACCATCTTTACTTTGTCATAATAATTTACTTTAATAAATATTTTTGACTAAGTTTTCTAAAAGACAGTCAATAGATAAAGGACCTATTCCTTTAGTTTTAGGTGTATAACTAATATTATCACTATCTATTAAAACATCGCCTAAACCTACATCTATAATAATACTCCCTTCTTTTAAATCACTACTTTTAAAAAGATTATTAACTCCTGTTACACTTATCACAATATCACTGTTTTTTAAAATGCTAACTAAATCTCTAGTCTTAGAGTGACACATCGTAACAGTAGAGTTTCTATTTATTAAGTAACTTGCAAGAGGTTTAGAAATATTATAACTTCTACCTATAACAACAACTCTTTTCCCATTTAATGAGATATTATAAAAATCTAATAGTCTTATGACAGCAAGAACAGTAGAATTTATTATCTTAGGTTTATTTATAGATAAATAATACTGATTAATGTGATTAACACCATCTATATCTTTATTTATATCTATCTTTTCATAACAAGCATATTTATCTATATTTTTAGGAATAGGTTCTACTAATAAAATACCAGCTATTTCATCATCTTTATTCAATTCATCAATTAAAGAGATAACATCTCTTGTATTAGGATCATCTAACTTATAATGTTTAAAATGGATATCAAGTTCAAGACATTTATTGATTAATAATTTACAATATTTAGAGCCATTAAAGGTTATGATAGCAAGAAAATGGTTGTTTTTCTTAAGGCCTTTCTTTACTTTAGTAAGTATCTCTTCTTCTAAAGTACTACAATCTAAGACCCTACTCATGACTTTTAATCTCCCTTATTAAAAAGTCATCAGTCATACCAGCAATATAATCTATTACCCATCTTTTAATATTAGTAGATTCTAAATATTTTTTATCCTGATGATCTAAAAATATTTTATAGATATCACTTTCTTTATTACTTGTCTTTATATCATCTAAATAGATATTATATAGTTTATTTATTCCTCTTTCATAATAATCTAATTCTTCTTTAGTCATAGAATATTTATAAATATTTTCATTATTAAATTTTTTTAAAGCAAATAGGGCTTTATAGACTCTATCACTCATCTTAATATAAGGTTTATCTATACTTTCATTAATAATATCTAAGACAATAGTATTAACAACATCTCTATTATTATCACCTAAAACATTTCTGATACTTTCTGGAATATCACTTCTTTTAAATCTATCTATCATAATAGCATCTTCTATGTCTCTTCCGATATAACCTATAATATCACTAATTCTAACTACACAACCTTCTAAGGTCATAGGACGATACTTTTTAGATTTCTCTAAATCTTTATAACTCTCATTATATTCTCTTAAAAATTTTTCTTTATCTTTAACCATAGGCTCATATATTGGACTTAACATCTCCCCATTATGAGTCATAATACCATCTAATGTTTGAAGTGTTAAATTAAGTCCCTTACCATCTTTTGCCACATCCATATAGTATCTAACACCTTGAATATTATGAGCAAAGTACTCTCCTAATTCTTTTAAAGATAATCTATTTAATATCGCCTCCCCTGTATGTCCTAAAGGAGTATGACCAATATCATGACCTAAGGCAATCGCTTCAATTAAATCTTCATTTAAGTTTAAAGCTCTACCAATAGTCCTTGCAATTTTACTAACTAACTGGACATGGGTAATTCTTCTACTTACATGGTCATTAGAATTTAAGGTATAAACTTGCGTCTTATTTAAGTATCTTGTATAAGAAAAGGAATGTATTATTCTATCTATATCATGAAAAAATGGAGGTCTAATATCTTCCTCTTCTTCCTTAAACCTAATAGCATCATTACTTTTAGTAGCATATTTACTTAAGTTTTTTTCCTTATTTAGAAAATTTTCTTTTACTAAATTAAAATCTGATTCACTCATAAAATTCGCCTCATACCTTCTATGCTTTTTACTTTTTCTTTTATTTTCTTTTTTTCATTCTTATCAAAGGGATATAATTTCTTATAATAATCATAAAAAGGGGAATTACCAAATCCTTGTTCATATTCTTCTATATCAGAAAGATGCGCTAAATTCTCATCTTTATCTAAAGCATCAATTTTTTCCAAAATATAAATCTGATTGATCATAAAATTCATTAAATTTTGTCATTATTCCTTGACAATTACCTACAATACTCTTTTTCACTAAAATTATATCTTTATATTCACATGTATAATAATCAATATATCAACTCTTTATCAAATAAAAGGCACTTTATAAATTCTAGTTTTCATCTATTTCCTCCTAAAATTTTCATTTTTTCCCTTTTTGTCCTTACAAAATTATCAAAGTTATCTTTAATATAACTATCCCTATTAAAGGTATCATTAATTACTACTCTATTTTCTTCAGTAAAATCATCACAGTTTAAATACAAACATTCATCATAGTTAGTAATATTTAATCTATTGCTTTCACCTTTTTCTGACTTTAAGATAACAAAATTATTAAAGCCATCTAATTCCTCATAACCATTTTTAGTTTCAGATACAATTATTTTATCTAAAAACAAAAAATCAATATCATCACAACCAAAATCTTCAGCAAGCATCACATAAACTGGAACATAAAAATATTCTTTACTACTCATAACTACTCATTAACTCCTTTTACTTTTTTTTAATTTTCTTATTTTAAGATTAACCTTTTTTGTTTTTTTCTCATTTTCTTTCTTATATATACTGTTAAAATTTGAATTATCAAAATTATCTACATAATAGTCTAAAAACTGTTCTGTTACTAAATTCTTAGGAATAAATTCTTCCTTAAACGCAAATAATGCTACACCCCTATTTTTTTTCTTAGTCTCTAAAGTATTTCCCCTAATTAACTTTAATTTATCATCATCTACCATTTCTTTAGTTAAAATTTCTATACTAAAATAACCTGTTAAAAGCTCCTTTGCAAATAGATGGTATGGTGTTACAGCAATACAATCCAACTGATTATAATTTACTAAATCTTCCTGCAACTCATAAACTGGAACTTTATAATATCTAAACATAACTACTATCCTTTCTTTACTAATCTTATCATAGAATAAGGAATAAGTCTTGTATCAAATGGTAATTTTAATATTTCTTCAGGATGTCTTGCAACTTCTATTTTCTCATTATCCTCATTATAGATAGTTTCTATTTTATAAGGATAAATCTCCCCTGTTGGTGTAAATATTTCTACTTCATCCCCTACTTTAAAGTAGTTACGTTCTTTTAAGACAATAGATTCCATCACATCATCATAACCTATTATAAGTCCTAAATACTCTTGATTAGATACTTCCTGTCTACCTGTATAATATTGGTCTGTTACATCTGCTAGATGATTAAAATATTGACTAGTTGTATCACGATTAGCGACAGAGTCAAGTCGTCTTTCATATTCTTTTAGTTTCTCATCAGTTAATGTCCCATCATAAATATTATCTATTAAAAATCTATAACTACCAATAACTGTGGCAAGATAATATAGGCTTCTCATTCTTCCTTCTACTTTTAAAGAACTAACACCAACATCTATTAAATCTTTAATGTATATAGCCATATTTAAATCTTTAGTAGCAAGAGTAAATTTATCAGTACCATCATAATCAAAAGCAAAACGACATACTTGAGCACAACCACCACGATTTGCATCTCTATTAGTAACATAATTAGATAAAGCACATCTACCACTAAAGCAAGTACACATCGCCCCATGGATAAAAACTTCAGTTTCTAGATTAGGTATACTTGATATTTCTTTTATCTCTTCACGAGATAATTCCCTTGCAAGCACTACTCTACTTGCTCCTAAGTCTCTATAAAAAATAGCAGAAGCTTTATTAGTAATAGAGTCTTGAGTAGATATATGAACTTCTACAGATTTATAGTTATCTATAATGTATTTAGCAAGAAATAAATCACTAACAATAAAAGCATCAATGCCTGCTTCTATTACTTCTTTAATATACTCTTCCATACCTATCCTATCTTTATCATGAAAGACAATATTAGTGGTTAAATATACACGTTTTTTTAGATTATGGGCAAAAGTACACCCCTCTTTTAATTCATCTAAACTAAAATTAGTAGCATTCGCCCTTAAACTTAACCTTTCTCCTCCTACATAAACAGCATCAGCTCCGTACAATAAGACTACCTTAAGTCTTTCCAAATCCCCTGCTGGTGCTAGTAACTCTATTTTTTTCATCATATCACTACTTTCTTAATTTATATATGACTAGCGATAAAGTCTACCACATCATCCTCATTTTCGTTTAGCATTTTTATATCATCTAAAGTAACATCCGTAAAATACTTATTCAGTTTTTTATATTTAGATATAGAGTTTAATGGATACCCTGGATTAATTTTATCACTCCTAGTACTTACCATATAAAAGTTATCTTTAGACCAAGTGTAAGTTACTTCTTCCCCTTTTTCATTAATAACCGCTAAACCGTATACCCATTTACTATTGATTTTTCCATCAAAACCATATTCTTTTACTAAACTAGTATAATATAAAAGAACTTCTTCATCAGTCAAACTCTTACCATTAACACGTCTAACAAATAAACCAGGCTGTTTATCTTCAGGAACACCTTCCATATATAGCGTATCATCCATACCCATACAAGGCCTTTTTGTCTTTCTATAACACTCCCTTGCTTTTATTAAAGCATTTTCTATAACAGTACTTCCATTCTCATCTACATCTAATTTAAGATCTATATCTTTTAAAGATAATACTTGTATTCCTAACTCTTTTAGTCCCCTACTAAATCTCTTTGCTTTAGATTCATTAGACGTTGCAAAAATAATTTGTTTCATAAATATTTCCTCCTACTTTACCTTATAAATAGTCTCTCTATATAAGAATCCTCTATTATGTCCTGCTAATTCATCTATCTTTTTCTTATTGAAATTAACAAAATATTTAATTAATTTTTTATACTTTTTATCACTATAATCCGCTTGCTCTATAATTCCATAGTTAATGCCAAGATCTCCTAACTCTTTATAAACATTACTTAAATTAAGACGTTTATTATAAAAGAAAGTTGTTCCATTACTATCTTCTTTAACTAAAAACTCTTGCCCACTTTTAGGTTCTCTAATAGTAATTAAATCTCTCTTACTTTTACTTTTATTAGCAAAATAGCTAGTAAGTAAATTCCTTCTAGACATAGCAACAACAGGATTACCAAATAATAAAATAAATAAATCACTTTTAGTATTACTCCTTATATTAAGTATTTCATCTTTAGTTATTTCATTAGATAAATAAGCTCCTTTTACGCCTAAATCATAATATAAATTAATAGTATCACCATTAGTAGCCATATGAGTTCCATTATATATTAAATTAAGATTCAAATTATTTTCTTTAACAAAGTTAAGTACCGCTAAATCATAAAATAATACCCCATCTACTTTTAAACTCTCTAACTCTTTTAAAATCTTAAATAGATTATCCAATTCATTATTAAATATCATTTTATTTATCACAACAAAGCAAAGTTTATCCGTACTATTTTTATACTCTCTTATATCAGAAATATTATAATATTTAAAATAATCAACAGAAAATTTCTCCAACGGTAAAATAAGTCCATCTAAACCATTATCTAAATATTCTAGATAATTATTATCTTTAATTACACCTAAAAGTTTCATACTATCAGTCCTTTACGTAACATATTTTAACATAAATTGTATCAAAGAAAAAGAGGTTGACTATTATTCTTCCTCTTGTTCATCCAACTTAACAAGTACTTCTCTTGGTTTAGACCCATTAGGTGGACCAATAATACCTCTTTCTTCTAATAAATCTATAATACGAGCAGCCCTATTATAACCGAGTTTAAATCTACGTTGTAATAGTGAAGCACTAGCTTTCTGCGTTTCTATAACAAATTCCACTATCTCATTATATAAAGGATCATCATATTCTTCAACTTGTGCCATATCTTCTTTTTGAGAAGAGCTCTTTGAAGAGTCACCTGATAAATTCATAAAACTTTGATCATATTCAGCTTTTTGTTGTTCTATTGTATAGTCAATTATTCTCTTAATCTCATCATCAGAAATAAAAGCTCCCTGAATACGTTCAGGATCAGCCTCCCCCATTGGCAAGAATAACATATCACCTTTACCAAGTAATTTTTCTGCTCCTGTCATATCTAAAATTGTTCTTGAATCTATACTACTAGAAACTGCAAATGATATACGACTTGGAATATTGGCTTTAACAACACCAGTAATTACATCCGTTGATGGCCTTTGTGTAGCAATAATTAAATGAATACCCGCAGCACGAGCCATTTGTGTAATTCTCATTATAGATGCTTCTACATCTTTACTAGCAACCAACATAAGATCTGCCAATTCATCTATTATTACAACAATAAAAGGCATTTTCTTAATCTGTTCATCTTTTGGTAAAGTCTTATTCTTCTTTTCTACATAATCATTATAAGTAGCAATATTTTTAGTTTTAGTCTCACTAAAAGTATCATAACGTCTTTCCATTTCTGTAACTATCTTACTCAACGCTACACTAGCTTCTTTAGGATCAGTAACAACTGGTCTCATTAAATGAGGTACCCCATTATAGCCAGAAAGCTCAACTTTTTTAGGATCAACCATAACGAGTTTTACTTCATCAGGCTTTGCCCTCATTAAAATAGAACAAATAATACCATTTATACATACAGATTTACCACTACCAGTAGAACCAGCCACTAAAAGGTGTGGTGTTTTATTAATCTCACACCAAATAACATTACCCATAATATTTTTACCTAAAGGACAAAGTAACTTAGAACCATCAAGAGACTTAGGTACTTTTTCCAATATTTCTCTAAATGAAACAGGTGCAGTTTCTTTATTAGCAATTTCTATACCTACAGTATTTTTACCCGGAATAGGCGCCTGTATCCTAACATTTTTTGTCGCAATTGCTAAAGCTATCTCTCGATTAATTGATAAAAGCTTACTAACTTTAGTACCAGAATGAAGTTCCAACTCATACTGGGTAACAGTAGGACCAATATGCACTTCAACTACTTTACCAATAATATTAAAATCTTTTAATACTTTTTCAAGTATTTCTATATTCTTTTCAATTAAACTTTGATTAACACTATTTTTCTTCTTTTTAGGTTGATCTAATAAATTAATAGATGGCAAGACATAGTTATGCTTAACAATACTTTTGTTAGAAGACACTATATTTTCATTACTAGTATCATTACTTTCAATAACCTCTTCATTAATTTTCGCTTTAGTTAACTGATCAATACTAGAAATAACTATTTTCTTATCATCGTCCTTTATTTCACCAATAGCAGGCTCCTCATTACCTGTAATAATAGGCCTTTTACTAACACTAGTCCCTTCAGTACTATTTTTCTCTTTTCTAGGAAACTTCTCTTTTGCTTTTTTTGCTTTATCTTTAATAAAATCAACAATAGAAAAACCTGTAAATAAACAAAAGCCTATAACAATTAAAGTCCAAGCGATAATTTGCATACCCCTATATGAAAAAAGCAACATAAATAAAACACCAAAAGTACAACCAATAATACCACCGCCAATTGCATTAGGTCTTGCTCCTTTCATAATATCTGAAAAAGAATTAATTAACTGATTAGTGGTTTCACTAAAAACTTTTATTGCATTACTATCATTTTGTAAAATAAAATTTTCATGCATTAATACTAATAGCCCTATTAGCAAAAGATATATGCCTAACATTTTCGTAGTAAATAAATTAGGCCACTCTCTATTTATAATTAAATAAGCCCCAAGTATTAAAAGAGCTACTAACAAAGGATTATATAACACTCCCACGAGAAACATTGCAAAAGATGTAATCATGTTTCCAACAGGACCATATCTACCAATACCAAGTATTGCTGTTAAAACAAGTAATACTCCATATAGTTCTTTAGAATGGGCAAAACCTTTTTTAGTTTCTTTCTTTTTCTTTCTTTTTGCCATAACTACCACTCTCTTTCGTATCTTTACTACTTCAGTATAACAAAACTAAAGAATAAATTAAAGAGATTGTCACTCATTTGACACTTTTATTTTATCAACATTACTACTAAAATTATTTAAACTTTTATACCATCTGTACATACCTAACTTCTTATTTATTTCCTCTGCTTTATTATATCCTAAAAATACATCATCAGTATCAATTACAACATAATCACCACTATTAAAATATTTTCTAGCATAATATGGTTTTCCACTTCCACTTTCCCCAGTTAAATTAATAGTTTTATCATTAGATAATATTTTAGTGTATGGAGCTTTATCTACATTTAAACAGATAAGTGAATCGCTTTTAATTTCCTTTAAGATATCCATAACTTCATAAAAAACTTCATACCTATTACTCTTTTAATCATATCAGTTCCTACAAAATTATTAATTTCTTTTAATACTAAATCTATATTACCCTTATTAACCCTATCTCTAATTAACTCTAAACAAGTATTTTTATATCCCCTTAACATAATACCTGCTAAAGCTTTATAATATGATTTTTCAGATAATTTAGACCCCTTATAGAAATACATTGCAGTTTCATCTGTAACCTTTCTTTTATTAGTTAAAATTATTTTATCAGTTCTAAATACACCATTAGGAAGACTTGCTTGAAACATTAATAACTTTAGCGCCTTCTGATATTATTACTTCATATAAAGTACCTTCTCTAACTAACCATCTAAATATCCTATCTTCAGTCTAAAAATTAAAACCACCATATCTTTAGGGCTACTAACATTAGGGTTAAAGTTATTAGCAATACTTGCTTCATTTATTTTTTATTTTAAGTTGCTATCGGCACCACTAATATCATCATACATTACTTTTAAATACTTTGTACTCATATAATTATTTCACTTCCTATTTTTTATTATCCTTTGTAATTATATTTTGTTATCCACTAACATACTTCTTGTTAAAAGAATAACATATATACATAATAAAGTACAAATACTAAAAGCATTATAATTCCTTCCTTTTTACTAACTTCTCTTTCGCTTCTTGCAAATACAAATAAAAGAAATGATGATAAAAACACTGCAAGTATATCAATGAAGCCAAAACCTTCTAAAATTATATTACCATAAATAAGAATAGGTAGCCCTAAAACTATACATATATTAAAGATATTAGTACCAATAATATTTCCAATAGCCATATCAAACTCCCCTTTTTTAGCGCTAATTACAGTCATAATCATCTCAGGCAAACTTGTTCCTATTACAATAGCAGTCATAGTAATTGCTTTCTCACTTATATTTAGACCACTTGCAATATTTTTTGCCGAATTTACAATTAAATCACTACTATAAATTATTAAAAGAATTGTAATTAATAAAAGTACACAAGAAACAAAGGAAGAGTATTTACCACTTTCTACTTCAACTTCCTTTTTATTACGTTTAAATAACATCCCAACTAAATAAAGAATGAACATACAAAATAATAATATTAATACTAAACTATCTCTTCTTGAAAAAGTATTAGGTGTTAAAGGATTAAAAACTGAATCTAACATAAGAATAGAAAAAACTGTTGTAATAATTAATAGTAAAGGTAATTCCTTTTTTACAGTAGCATGTCTTACCTTAATAGGTCTTATAAAACTTGCTAATCCTATAATTAAGAATACATTTACAATGCAACTACCTATAACATTAGCAAAAGCCATTACCCCATCACCATCTACAATACTCCTAAAAGATATGGCAACTTCAGGAGCACAAGTCCCAAACGATACTATCGTTAAAGCTATCAACATTTTAGGGACTCTTAACTTTAAAGCTAACGACGAAGTAGCATCTACTAAAACATCTGATGATTTAATAATAATAGCAAATCCTACTAATAAAAGTATTATATCTAAAAACATAACTTCACTTTCCTTTCTATTTATAATATTAGTATATTTAGGAAATTACTTCAAACAAAAGAACATCTAGTTTACACTAATATTATTAACAGAAAAAATGATTTTATAAAAAGAGTAATGCTTTACTTCATTACTCCTCTAGTTAAAATCTTATTTTTATCATCAAATTCATCTATTGTATCATCGACTATTCCCAACACTTCATTAAATGCTCTTATATTACTAGTTACATCATGATGGGATTTAATACTATAACTTTTAATATCTAATACATCTTCTACTTTTCTTTGTGAAAAAGTATAAACCATACCATCTGATTTACCATCAAAAAACATCTTATCAAAAAGACATAAAGCAATACCATAAATGTTTCCTGTCATAATTGCTGTTATTCTAACATTACTATCAATACTTGTTAATATATTTTTAAAACTATTTAATCTTTTAACCGCTTCCACATTATCAGTACAAAATACATTTTTAATAAAATTCTCATCATAAAGATGTATTCTCTCATCAGGAATACCCCCAGGTATAGCGATATCATAATCCATATGAGAATTACTACTAATTCCTTCATATACATTTTTAGTTAAAACATCATATAATTTTTTCTCAATTCTTTCTATATTAAAATCTAATGGATTAAATTTTCTAATAATTTCTTCAGCAAAACTCTTAATTTCAGGAAAAAACATTTTAGGAGAAGCAAATTTAGTACCATCACATGGAGAAGCTATATTATAAACATTTGTCTTTTTAAAAGTTTCACTATTTTTAAAGAATCTTGGAACATAAAAGTTCATAACACTACATTTAGATAATCCAATTATATTAACTGAATTAGTATCTGGAAGTAATGCTAAAGACTCAACATAATTTGCAAATAATTTAGCATCTTCAATAATAGGTGCATCTGCATCCATCAAAAATAATTTAATATCATAGTTACCATTACATCTTTCATAATGACTAATAACATTATCTATTCTAACTTCTGTTTCTTTAATTGTAGAAAAATCTTTAGAATGGTCTTCTACTCTAGATCCTTGATCAATTATAATATAGTTAATTTTACCATTATCATTAATTATTCTTTTATAACTAGCAATTGCAAAGCTTCTCCCTATATCTTTTAAATTATCACTTTGTGTCCATCCATTCTTTTCTAAATCCCATTTAGCAAAAATATCTATTGTTCCCATAATATTCTCCCTTTGGCTATATATTATATCATAAATAAGGCTAAGAAAAAAGTATTTTTACTCCATCATACTATTATAAATTCTATTGGCATTAGTAAAATCTGCTATCATTAAAAAGTTATCAATATAATTACTTTTTTCATTTTTATAATTTAAATAATAAGCATGTTCCCACATATCCATATTTAGTAGCGGAATATCCCCTAATGATTGAGGCAAGTCTTGGTTAGATAAATTTATAATATCTAATTTGCCATCACCCGTTACTACTAAAAACGTATAACCAGATCCTTTTAACCCAAGAGCTTTATTCTTAAACTCTAAAAAGAATTTATCAAGACCTCCATATTTATTTTCTACATCGTTTTTTAATCTACCACTTGGTAATACTCTTTTAGGACTAATACTTCTAAAGTATAAATTATGATTTAAAACTCCCCCTAAATTATATAGAATATTTTTCCGATCTTCTTTATTAAATTCTCCAATATGATAAAATAATTCATTTATACCGTAACGATAGTCATAATTATTTTTTACTAATAATTCATTCAACTTATTTAAATAATTCTGTTCATGTTTATGATAATGAAGTCCCATTGTATGCGTATCAATATAAGGTTCTAAATCTTGAAATAAATAAGGTAATACAGGTAATTTATACATAAAATCTCCTCCAGTAATATTTTATGTAAAGCGTCTAATCATGTCATTAGCTTAACAAAATATTCAAATAAACAACTTTTTCTGATAAACTATAATTAAGTATTAAAGGAGTTAAGCAGTATGAAGAAGTATAAAGATTATTTAAATAAAGATCATAATTTTGACGGAAAAACTATACTAGGTATATTTTGTTTAATAATAGTAATATCAGGAATGTTTGGTTGGCTATACGAAGTAGTATTTTATTATTTTAACAGTGGTATGACAGAAGTATACTGGCGTGGTGGTAACTTCTTACCCTGGATAAACATTTATGCCATGGGTGCTATTTTAATATATATTTTAACTTATAAGAAAAGAAAAAATCCACTCTTTGTTTTTTTAGTAAGTATGATATCTACTGGAATACTTGAATATATAGGAGGAGCCTTCATGGAACATATAATGCAGATAAAGTGTTGGGACTATAGTAAAGAAATATTAAGTTTTGGTAGTATTAATGGTTATGTATGTTTAAGAAGTGTTTTAGTCTTTGGAATTTCTGCTTTACTATTAATGTATATAATTGTTCCATTTTGTTTCTATCTAGCAAAAAAGATACCTAAAAAGTCTTTTTTAATACTAAGTTATACAATTTGTGGTATCTTCTTATTTGATGAACTTTATAATTTGATATTTGCAAATCTTTTGAATCTACCTAGAGCATCAGAAGTTTATAAAGAATTAGGATTTAAATTTTTATATTTTTAAATATATATAACAATGAAACAAACTTAATTTGCCAGCCACTGGTTGGCAATTCTTATAATATGACAAAATCAAATTTTCAACCAGGATCATTTATTAGTCACCACTGTTTAAAAGTAAAAAACATTTCCACGATGAGTAATCTCATCTGTGATATAAATATATTATTTTTTAAGAAAATACAATCAAAGTTTAATATCTATAATATAATCAAAAGATATTATAGTATTATCTATTAAAATTATTCTTTTATATACTTCATCTACTAACTTAACATTACCAGTTGTAGTTTTATAATGTCCTCCTCTTTTCTTATTATCTCTAACAAAATAAGTAATTGTTACTTTAGGTCTTAGTTTAATATCATTTTTTATAAGACATAACTTTTCGTTTAGCATTAATTTTATACCCTCATCTAGTTCTATTTTTCTAGATGTTTCTCTTGCAACTTCTTTTATCTTCTCATCATACCCAGTTAAAGCTGAAAAAGGAGCGAACTGGGCTGACCTATTTTGTAAAGACATAGGCTTTCTTATTTTAGATACATAATGAGGCATATTTATAATATCGTCATACTTACTCATGGTGTCCTCCTATCTGCCTATTTCTATCCATTGTCGTTGCCCCATCTTCTAAATCCATACCTTTTAAAATAGCATTTTTCCCATACTTCTCTTTTATTTTTAGCATAGCATTTTGAAGATTATTTTCTTCTTTTAAAACTCCTCTATTATAATCTAACTTATTAGTTTTCTCATCTAGACTAGAAAATAAATCTAATTGTCTATATCTAACTTTACCTTTTTCTTTCTCTTCAATTGCAAGTTTTGTAGCAGCCATAGTAACTCTTCTAACGGATAGTTTAGGATTTATTATCTCATCATATAACTTAATCATTGCATCGCTTATTATTTTAGATGATGACGTTTTATAATCTAAGTTAATAGTTCCATGGACATGTTTTGGTATAACACGTCCATAATGGTCTATTGTAACACTACCATTATAATCATCAGTAATATTTTCTATATCATAACCAATAGTCAAAACTAACTGTTCTGACAATAGTTTTTTAGAGACAAGGTCTAATGCAAGTAACTCTGCCATTTCTCTTACTATTAACTTAGCTTTATCATATGAATATGGACTTTGTAAAACCTGACCGGAACTTATACTCTTAGCAAGTGGCTTATAATTTTTAATAGACTCTATTGTGCAAGGCTCATATCCCCAAGCATGGTCTATTAAAAGTTCAGCATTAACCCCAAATAATTTATATAGTAAGTCTTCATTATTAATAGAACATCTTGCAACATCACCCATCGTATACATGCCATACTTCTCTAATCTTTTAGAAATACCCTTACCTACTCGCCAAATATCAGTAATAGGAACATGATCCCATAACATTTTTCTATAAGACATTTCATTAAGTTCAGCAATTCTTACTCCAAAAAGATTAGCTTCAGTATGTTTTGCCACTACATCCATAGCAACTTTAGCAAGAAATAAGTTAGTTCCAATTCCCCCTGTTGCTGTAATACCTGTTGTATCATAAACATCGTTAATTATTTTTGTAATTAAGTCTTTAGGAGACATTTTATAATATTTTAGATAATTAGTTATATCCATAAAAACTTCATCAATAGAATAAACAAATATATCTTCTTTAGCAATGTACTTTAAATAAATATTATAAATATTAGCAGAATAATCAATATAATGAGCCATTCTAGGAGGAGCGATGATTAAATCTAATTCTTTAGTCTTATCTTTCTTTAAGATATCATCATTAACTGCTTTACCACTAAACTTTTTATAGCCATTAGCTTTTCTTCTTATTTTATTAATCTCTTTAACCTTACTTAACACTTCAAAAAGTCTTGCCCTTCCAGGAATACCATACTGCTTCAACGCTGGACTTACCGCTAAACAGATTGTCTTTTCTGTCCTAGATTTATCGGCAACAACAAGATTAGTCTTTAAAGGATTAAATCCTCTTTCAACACATTCAACTGATGCATAAAAACTCTTTAAATCAATACAACTATATACCTTTTCCATTTAACTCACCATTATTATTTTATCACGAACATTTATTCGTGAAAAGGGGATTTAGTCAATTGGAAAAAATTAACAAAATATCTATAAATTGAAAAAGACCTAGAATTTCTAAAATTACAAAGATGATTAAAAAACAAAAAACAAGCTAGACGCATCCAACTTGCTTAGATGGGATCCAAAGATACACCATCGCCATTCTCTTACAATATACCATAGTTAGTAAAATCATACAATAATTTTATCTGTTTTTATAAAATATAGAAAATATAATTTTATAACACATTATTTCCCAAAAACACTATTTTTTTGATTTTGGGAAATAAAAATAATTACATTAAATATATATTACAAGTTTTTAAATGTAATATCATAGTTACTTGTACTTTTTTACACTATCTAATTGAGACAAATAATAATCTATTACTTTTTTTATACTTTCATATGAAACATCAAAATCATGAAAATCATAACCATTATTTACTCTTACATCTAAAGATATACCATCTATACCTATAAAGCCTAAATCTTCTTTTATTTCACGAAATTTATCTGAATATCTATATAAAATATCTTTTAAGGTAGCATCTATAATTTGAAGAGTGTTATTATCTAAATTTGTATTTGAAACTTTAAACTTATTTCCTTCTTTTTTATAACATACATATGATACTTTTAATGAAGAATCTATGTGATCTAATATATGATCATCATAGCTATAAGCTATTTCAATTGTATCGTTATAATTATTATTAGAAAGATAAATCCTACCTCTCCAGCACTCTATAGATGAACTTGAAACTACTCAAATTTCATTATCTTCATCATAAATATTTACAATATTTCTAACAAAATTATTTAAATCTATTTTAGATGCAATACTTATATGTTCTCCTCGATAACCACTTTGCTTTACTTTTAATACAAGTACATTTCCTTTTTCATTAAAAAGTGAAGTAACATATTCTAACAAAGAACTTTGTTCATTTTTGGTAAACCTATACAAACCATTCTTCCTAATATCATCTTCAGTCCTAAAACCCATAGCTACTGTTACTAAAGCTTTTTGATATCTTTCTGATATTTTTTCAGCCATATAAACTACCACCCTCTAAAGATTATTATATATTATAAATTGGTGCAGGAAACGAGACTCGAACTCGCACGATTAATTAATCACTACCCCCTCAAAGTAGTGCGTCTACCTATTCCGCCATTCCTGCAGAAGAAATAGTTAATTTACTTAACTATCCAAAATGTTGGTATATCTCTTAAACCATTCTCTCCACCAGCAACAGGAGTATTGATAATTTCATTATTGATAACTAAAGCACTAGAGCTACCACCATCCATATTAGCAGCATTAACAGCACCATAATTTTCCATTATCTCAGTCAAATCCCCCATATCAGCACCAATTGATGTAGCAAGGCGACCATTAATAACTAAGAATAAAACTATACCATCTTCTCTTTGACCAATAGCAGTTCTTGGAGCAATGCCCCAACCACCATTGCCTTTAACAAAACTACTCTTACCATTTACAATTAAGAAAGGCCCAAATTCAATAGCATCTCTTATTCCCATAGCAAGAGCCTCATCTGCACTCATTTTACCAAGTACTAGCTTATCATCATAAGTAAAACCAACAAATCCTCCACCCATCCTAGCATCTTCATAATCACTAACAACCTTTCCCTTTTGTATAACTGTTCCATGAGGAAGAGCCCCATTACTATTCCAATCAGGATCATAAAATCCTCCTGCATTAATAGCAATTACAGCTTTTTCCCTCTTTGCAACCGTTGTAATAGCTTCCCCCCTTTTACCAAGAAAAGCCGTTGTCGCAATAAAAACCCGCGATGGATCATATATTGCCACTAAATAACCTTGATAACCACTACCACTAACTTCTATAACTTTATATAAGTCATTTCCTGGATCTTTTATTAGTATTTGTTTCTCAAATTCATTTTGATATATTTTAGCATCAGTATCATAGTCTTTAAAATCTATCAAATCAGGATTACTATTTTCATCAACTTCAATTATATGATTATTAGATAACACTTCATTTATAACATCATCATTATAAAACCATGTAGCAAGATATTGATGTGACATTGAAGTCATCGCCGAAGTTATCCAAAAATTACGGAAGCCACTTATTGGTCCATAAAAAAGAAATAAAGAAAGGGAACTTCCTAATATAAACAAAGCAATTACTATTTTTATAATTAACTTCTTCTCTTTTCTTTTTTCCTTTTTTATTTCACCTGCAATACTAGGCATTAAAATTGTTTTATCTAAGTCTTTTCTATTCATCAGGTACCTCTCCTGTATTATCCTCTTCTTCATCGCTTATTTCTGTCTCTACTTCTTTTTTACCATTATACTCTCTATCCCCATTTATATCTAAATAATCTCTATCTAGTTTTATTTCCTCTAATTTATCATTACTACTATTAGTACTACTTAACCACTTATTATAAGAAGTAATCAAGCCATTATAATTATTAACATCACTTATATAAGTATTAACAACTTCTTCATAAGAAGAAATAATTGCTTCACACTTATTATTAACACTTGCCTCTGGATGTAAAACATTAATACATTTGTCTTTTACACCATCATAATCCTTATCGATTTTCTCTAAACTTTTCTTATAACTATTAAATATTTCTTTATGCTTTACATTATTATCTTTCAATGTTTGATAATACATATCAGAGACAATAACATTAGTATAAATATCATCTCTAATACTTTTGAAAAACTCTACATCAGTTTTAAAAGTTTCATAAGAATCACAAACTATCTCCATTCTTTTTCTAACTTCTGCTTGATCATCATTATAATTAATAACAATATAAGATATAATTCCTATAACAATTAATAGAAAACCAATAAATATTATTATTCCTAATCTTTTACTATGATGCTTAACTTCCATAATTACACTCCTAATCTTTCAAAAAATCATTCTTTTCTTGTTTTAATCTTTTTTTTATTTCTTTTCTTTTTCTTCTTCTATCACTATTTTTAGTATGTAATACTATTAGGAAAACTATTAATAATAAAACAATTAAAGAAATAAGACCAACTATTATATAAGAATTAATTCTTAACTCATCATTTAAGAAATCTACTTCATCAGTATAATACCTTTGTAAAGTCTTATCAAAGCTATCATATAAATATAGTCCTTTCTTACCTGTTTCTACATTTTCACCATAAACTAAATAATATTTAGAATTCTTATTTAATTTATATACCGTATAATCAAGCTTATCTATTTTAACTATATATTTCTTATAATTACTAGGATATTTACCATTATCTAAAAGATGAATAGTAAGCAAATCACTTCCTAATTCTTGATATAAAAGATACTCTCCATCATCATATATATATAAATTAATATTACCTCTCTTATCTTTTAAGGCCACTAAAATAATATCTATAGCTTCTATTTTATAAGCAGGAACTTCTTCATCATTAATTTTAATTGTCGTCTTTACATAATAATCTTTAATCAAACCTTCCAGTTCATCAGCTTTTCTAACAACAGTTAAATTTTCTTTATTAACTTTTACATTAATGGGATTTTTTTCTTTAACATTAACTACTATTGTATAAGTCTTAGTTGAACCATTCTCAGCTTCCACAACAACATTTATATTATTTGCTCCCTCATGGACCTCTATTTCCCCAGTACCCGTTATTTTAGCTTTACTATCACTTGCTTTTGCATTAACAGTAACACTAGTAGTATCAGCCTCTGTCTCTATACTATAACTTGTTGTATTTTTATTAAATACAGGATTTAAATTAAGTCCAACCACTTCTAAACTAGCAAGGTTATTATCGCTACTATAACTAGTTTCCACCTCTTCTCTTGCCACTAAATTGATAGTTGTACTATCTGTTGGACTAGTAACTACTTCATCCCATGATGCAATAGCAGTATTTACTACTGATATAGTTGTAGAGCCTGTTCCTTTGACTCTAAAAGTATAAGTATAACTTTGATTAGTTTGACCAGCACCATCAACATATCCAACCACATGAGTACTACCACTTAAAAGTTGAAGTTTACTATTATCATAATTTAGACTATACTCCCAACTTCCTAATCCAGTAGGTTCACTTATATTAACTCTAACTGTAATATTACCACCAACTGTCCCCGTAGCAGTTGTTCCTGCAACAGAAATTGATGCAGCATCTACAACATAAGGACAGAACAAAAATAAACAAATGCCTAATATAAATAATACTTTTTTCACAACCCATCTCACCTCTGTTCTATTGTGCTACTACCAAGTATTTGTTTTTGAACTCTTAATAGGTCCACTACATCAACTTTGCCATCTCTATTATTATCGCTAGCTCTTCTATCATAAGTAGATAAATTACTATTTCCCAAAATATCCTTTTGTACTCTTAATAAATCGACAACACTAACTTTACCATCACCATTATTATCTCCATAAATAACAACTTTATAAGATTTAGTAGTTGCTCCATTACTAATTACTAAAGTATCACCTGTACCAATATTACCACTAGCATTTTTTCCATATCTATCAAAATAACTAACAACCTTTAAGTTACTATTAACACTATTTAACTTACTATTAATTACATCAATACTTGTATTAAAGGAAATATTAGTAATAATGTCTCTATCTATCTTAAAACCAGCTCCTACAACACCTGTATTTATATCAATATTAGGAGTTGTAATTATATCTTCTTCATTATCTTTATCAGGTAAAATAACTTCATTATCATTAGGCATATTATTATAAACTGGTATTAAAAACTCATAACTATTATTTAATAAATTATTATTTTTATAACTCTTATAAGTACTAGATGCTTCACTTGCAGCTGCTTTAATATTGGTCATATATTGACCAGTATAAACTGGTTTTACTGCTAAAGAAGAAACATTAAATTTTTGATAATACAAAGTATTCTGATTAGCATAAATAAACTTTTCTGCTATATATGAAACTCCTCCCATAATTGCTTTTTCTTTACTATTCCAAGGTCTATTATAAGTAGTAACAGAAGCATCAAAGCCACCATTAGCCCATATCAACCCTCTAATTTGAGGAGACTGATAAGATGAATAGGCACCTATATTAAAATAATTATAAATGCCACTATATGCTTTACCATTACCACAAGAATTAAGAGCATTCCAACTATTGGAAGTACTAGAATAACCTAAATTTGTTAAACACTTATTATCAATAGAGAATGTAAAACTTCCTCCAGTTGTAGAAATACTATCACCAGCTCCCTTTTCCTGTCTAATTCTACTAGCAATATACACAGGATTAGTATTATAGGTACTAGCCGCTTTCATTATCAAATTTATATATTCATTCGTATTTAAGAAAGTTCCATTAGTAACACTTCTAACAGCATCTTCTGTTTGAGTAGATGAATTATATTTTACATCTTCAAACATAAAAACATATTCTTCTGATAAAAAATTTCTAGGATCTAAATAATAAGAAACAGTATCTCTACTAGCTACATAAAAACCTGGCTCTATCTCCATATAAATACCGTTTTGATAATATGGAAATTCTTTACTTCTTAAAGATTCATCGCTACCACCCACTAAACTAATCTCACCATAACTTTCTGCATTAACAGAGTTTTCAAAATCTAAACCTGTAATATCTGCATTAAAAGTCCAATTAGGGTGTTTTTCATGCAAGGCCTTTAAATATGGTAAATAACTACTAGGAAAACCTTTTCTTAACATTTCTTGTTCAAAATCCCCATTTAAATCTACATCTGCTACTTCTATAATCACCTGATTACTTGAGCATATATAACCAGCAATTCCATTGTAACTAACCTTATACCAAGCATTTGCACATCCATTACCACTACCAGCATTAGTACTGATCACATCAACTTTACTACCAGCAAGTAAAACTCCCCCATCCCCTACTTCTTTTATTAAGGGTCCTGTTGAGCTTGGAGTGGTTCTATAGTTTTTATTAGTATTTAATACTATATAACTACTTGCATCTACAACAGGGATAAAAGTAAAAAGCAAAACAAAGACAAGTAATATATAAGCTATTTTCTTCATAATACTATCAACTCCTATTCTTCCATATACATTATAGCAGAAGATTCGACATTTTTTTTCAAAAAGAAAAAAATAATCGTCAACTTTACAGTTTAAACAAAAGTACAGTGGTTGAAAGATAAGAAAATATAGTCTATAATTATAAAGTATAATTTTTGTTTGCGTGGAGGTCATTTAATGAAAAAAAATAAAAAAAATAATGAGGAAAAGAAAAAAAAGAAAAGTAGATTATGGCTTTTAATATTAGGAATTATTGTTATATTAAGCAATATATTTGCTATTTATAACATTCTTTTATTAGGCCCAGTAGAAGAAGTAATAAGATATATTATTATTGGAATATTTGTTGTTTTAGATTTAATAATTATCTTTAAAATTAACTCTAAAAGGCGACATAAAGAAAAAAAAGTAAGACTTTTAACCGTTCTATTAATTATATATCTAATTATAAATTGTATAATCAGTGGTTTAATAATGTATGCTTATGGAACCCTTTCTAAAATTAATAGAGATAACGTTACTTACTCTAGTAGTTTAATAGTATCAAAGGATAGTGAAATAGATAATATAAAAGATTTATCTGATAATAAAATAGGAATACTTTCTGATGAATCATCCCCAGAAGGAAATATTATTCCTAATGAAGTTATTGATAAAAACAAGCTAAAAGATGAAAATGAAATAGTTGAATATGATGATTACTTTACAGCCATGGCGGATTTATATGATGGAGAAGTTGATTCCATCTTTGTTCCAACTGACTACCCTTCTATGTTTTCTAGTATAGAAACATATAAAAATATTGCCGAAGATACAAAAATTATTTTAACTCAAGAGAAAAAAATGAAAAAAACTAATAGTAGAAATTCATCAGCAGGAAAAACTGTAAATGAACCATTCACAATTCTTTTAATGGGAGTTGACTCTGCTGAAGAAGGATTATCTAAAAACACAGTTGCAAATGGTGATAGTTTAATTTTAGTTACATTTAATCCTAATACTTTAAATGCAACTATGTTAAGTATTCCAAGAGATAGTTATGTTCCAATCGCTTGTTGGAGTGGTAATCCCGAAAATAAAATAACTCATGCTGCAGCTTATGGAACTGAATGTATGATGAATACTATTGAAAATTATTTTGATGTTAAAATTGATTATTATGCAAAGATCAATTTTAAAGGGTTAGTTACACTTGTTGATACATTAGGTGGTATAGCAGTTGATGTTCCCCAAAACTTATGTACAGATAACTCAAACCGTGAAGGTGAAGTTTGCATAAATGCTGGAATTCAAACACTAAATGGTGAACAAGCATTAGTTCTTGCAAGAAACAGAAAACAACTAGCTGCTGGAGATTTAGACCGAGGCTTAAACCAACAATTAGTAATACAGGGAATATTAAATAAAGTAAAGGATATGAAAAGCATTAACCAAGTAATGGACGTATTAAATACTGTTACTAATAATCTTGATACTAACTTTACAGAACAGCAAATATTATCTTTTTATGATATTGCTAAAGACATAATGAACAACGCCCTACAAAAAGATGATGCTGACCTTATTAATATTGAACAGTTATATTTAGATGGTACAGGTCAAATGATTTATGACGAAAGAAGTAGGTTAGTTTTGTGGGATTATGTACCAAACACTGCAAGTAGAGATGATATCGTAAAAGCAATGAAAGTTAATCTTGAACAAGAAGAGCCTGAAATGATTAAGGAATTCTCTTTCTCTATCAACGATGAAGATTATGAGAAAACTGTGACTGGAACAGGACCCTACAAAACAGCATTTACCTATAATTTACTACCTGACTTTACAGGAGATGGCATGGAGCAAGCTAGAAATTATGCAAATGCCCATGGTATTAAAGTTACATTCAATGGTACCAGTGGTTATGTAGTTAGTCAAAGTCTACCTGCTAATAAAAGAATAGATTTAATAAGCGGTAGTGTTGTACTAACACTATCTGGTAGTAGTAGTTATGAAGAACCAGAGACTAATAACAATAACACTACAACTACACAACCAACAACACCAAGTAGTAAACCGGAAAAACCAGAAGAATCAGAGGATATAAAAGACCCAAACCCTACCCCACCAGAAACCACTACACCAGGAGAAACTAACGATAAAACAGAATAAAGAGATAAGAAAAACTTATCTCTTTTATTTTTTATACTCAAATGAACACTTTTTAAGAATCTAAACTTTCTAAATAAGAAACAGCTTCATCAAATGTCCCTATCGCCTTAATTTCAATATCATAATCGTTCTTTTCCCTCTCTTTTAATACCTCCTTATAATTATCTCCTTTAGGTACTAAAAACAAGTCCGCTTTAGCTTTAACTGCACCATTCAATTTATATTTAACACCACCTATTTCCCCAACAGTGCCATCACTACCAATAGTACCAGTTCCAACTATCTTAAGACCATTAGTTAAATCCCCATCAATTAATTTATCATAAATAGCAAGAGTTAACATCAAACCACCGCTAGGTCCCCCTTCACTATCTTTAAACTTAAGCTCTACCTTAGGAATAGTTTTATATTCAAAAATAGTACTAACAGAAACTCCTGTTACTTTATAACCTTCTCCATCTTTAACAGTTGCAGTTACATCTTTTTTCTTATCATCTCTAATAACAGTTATCTTAACCTTGTCTCCTACTTCATAGTTTTGAATTTCATTTGTATAATCTTCGACATTTTCAATATCTTTACCATTAACACTTACCAATTCATCCCCTACTCTTAAACCATCTTTCTCCTTCTCATCCACATAAATAATATAAAAGTGTTTGCTACTTATATTTAACTCTTTACCTGCTTTATTAAAAGCTAACATAATAGCAGTTTGATTAGCATTTTCTAAATATATTCTATTTCTAAACATAATATCTTCACTAGTCTCATCTTCATTTAACTCTATATCCTCCTGCTTTTCTATATCATATCCTGGGATAATATTCCCTAAAATAAAAGATGCCACATTTCCTTCTAATTCCTTTACATAAGCAAAATTTAAAGAACCAGAACTATTAGAACTATCATCAATTATTACTCTATCATCAATATTGATAGTACCTCCCCCAGCATAAATATAATATGGTAATGGAAAAGTAAACACAAAATAACAAATTATTAAAAATATAATAGTCTTATAATAATCTTTCATAATTTTTTTAATTTTTAAATAAACTTTATTAAGCATATCAATCATCACACCTTACTATTACATTATACCAAAAGAAGGTAATAATATGAAAAAAAAATATCAAGAATTATTTGCTGTACTAATTATTCTTTTTCTTTATCTAGGTATTTTTATTAATCCCTCATTAATTATAGAAAGTGGTATATCAAGTATTACTTTATTTAAAACAAAATTATTTCCTTCCATATTCCCATTCTTTATTCTAGCTTCACTTTCTTTAGAATTAGGTATTGCTACAAAAATAAGTAATAAATTAAATCCTCTTTTCAAAAGATTATTCCATATAGAAGGCAATAGTTCCTTTATAATTTTAATCAGTATAATATCAGGATTTCCTAGCGGTTCTAAATATATTACAGAAAGTTTAAAAGATAAAACTATTGATAATGCAACTGCTAATTACCTCTTAACCTTTACTCACTTCGCAAATCCTCTTTTTATATTAGGAACGTGTGGTTTAATTCTACATAACTTATCACTTGCTTACAAAATACTAATAATACAAATTATCTCTAATCTAATCCTTGGTATTATTTTAAGACCTAAAAAGACAAAAACCCTAAAAAATATAGCTAATTACCAAAACAAAACATTACTAGAAGCCTTACCTAAAGCAATAAATGATGCTATTAAATTACTGTTATTCATGCTAGGAAGTATTACTTTCTTTATGTTCTTTAGTAAACTACTTACAAGTTTCTTATCACTAAACCCTTTTTTTGAAACTGTTATTACAGGAATACTTGATATGACTAGTGGTATTAGTTTAGTCCCTAGTATCAATACTACTAGTTATATAAGAGGTTTACTAGTCCTAACTTTTATAACCTTTGGAAGTTTTTCAGTCCATTTACAAGTCTTAAATAATATAAAAGAAGAAAATTTAGAATACAAATACTTTTTCTTTGGAAGAGTTATTGAAACTGCCATTGCCTTACTACTATATATATTGTTTTAATGAACATAATTTACAGGACAATTTATCATAAAAGAATAAGTTCCATTTGCAAAATTAGGATGTGTTAAAATAATATTTATTTGTAAATAATTATTATCTAAAGATATAAAAGCAATATTAGATTTAGGACTTAATTGCAAATCAGGAATATTAGGAATTTCATAATCTATAACATCGCCACTTTTTCCATAACTAATTACATAGTTATCTGGATCAATTACAAGAGTTGTCGTATAACTATTAGGAGTATCAAAAGTAAAAGTAGCACTATATCCATCAACACTTACATTAGTAACATTAGTTAAATGTCCCTTAATTAAATCATCCTGAATGACCTTTTGTAAATTATTACTATATGATATAACCTCATTATTAATTTCTTCTATCTGCTCTTTATTTCGATAATTCATAATTAGATTAAACATACTAACTACAATAGTAGAAACAACAATAAATGAAACTAATAGTTCTATAGAAGTCATACCCTTTTTATTTAATCTCATTTCTATCACCTACCCTTATATACTTCAATAGTACCATACTTATAAGTATCATTTGAAACATACTCAACAATTACCCTATAATATCCAGTTGCTGGTGTTTTGCTAGTATTCTTACTATAAGTAGGTAAATAAGCAATATATTCTTTAAAACTTCTTGAAAAAGGAGAAGAATCTTCTCTTACATACTTTTTAAATGTTGAAGTTGAATATGGTGTTAAATAAATTTTTGAAATACCATTAATTGCTTTATAAGAACTACAATCAAGATAACTATTAGATTCAGTGTATAAAGAACAATCACTTATATCAAGATAACCATTATTCTTAACAGTACCATAAATAGAATTAGGAAGCCCTTTTAAAGCAATCATACGAGCCCAATGGGCAATATAAATAGATTCTACTGTATCATAATTTCTATAGCGCTCATATTCACCAATAAGAGGAAAAAAATTAGTATAAAGTAAAGAAAGGATTCCCATAATAAAAACTCCAACTATCAATGTTTCAACTAATACAAAACCCTTTTTATTTACTTTTTTAGTCCTTTTCATAATAAGCTCCCTCTTGTAATTAATACATTATTACTATATAATATATTATAGTAGAATAAAAGTTTAAAGTAAAGGGGTTGATACTTTTGGTAACATATGATATGACCAAAACACCAATAGTAAATGTTGTAGATGATATTATCGCCTATGCTGCTAAAGTGGGTACTAGTGATATTCACTTTGATCCAAGAGAAGATTATTTAATGGTAAGGATTAGAATTGATGGAGATTTACAAGATTATACAAAAATACCAAAAATATATGAAAGAAACTTAATTACAAGAATTAAACTTATCGCCAACATGAATATTACCGAGAGTAGACTACCACAGGATGGTTCTATAAAAGGGGCAATCAACGGTATTAATCTAGAAACCCGTGTATCTACCCTACCTACTAATGAAGGTGAAAAGTGTGTTATTCGTATTCTTGACTACTCTAGAAGTTTAGAGGGAATAGAATCTCTTGGTTTTAATGAAGACAATTTTAAAAAACTAGAAAAAATGATTGCCGAACCTAATGGAATTATTCTTATAACTGGTGCAACTGGTTCTGGTAAAAGTACTACAGTTTACTCTATTTTACAAGTTTTAAATAAAAAAGAAACTAATATTATAACAGTAGAAGATCCAATAGAAATGAATATTGAAGGCTTAAACCAGGTTCAAGTAAATAGTGAAATAGGACTTGACTTTGCTACTGTCTTAAGATCTATTTTAAGACAAGATCCTAACATTATTCTAATAGGAGAAATTCGTGATAGTGAAACTGCTAAAATTGCTGTTAGAGCATCCATTACAGGGCATTTAGTACTATCTACAATTCATACAAATAACTCTTTAAGTACTATCGAAAGATTACTCGATATGAATGTAGAAAGGTATTTATTGTCTAGTGCTTTATCTGGTATAATTTCTCAAAAACTTGCTAAAAAGTTATGTCCATATTGCCACATAAAAGAAAAGACTACACCATATCAAAAAAAAGTATTTAAAATGGCTTTAGGTAAAGATATAAATGAAATATATAATGCTAATCCTAATGGCTGTGACAAATGTAATAATGGATATCATGGTCGTATTGCTATTCAGGAAGTGTTAGAAATTAATGATGAAATTAGAAATGCTCTAAATGAAGAGGGTTTAGAAAAGAATGATTTAAATAAATTAGTATATACATCAGATGTTATTACAATGCTTCAAGATGGACTTCTAAAAGTTTTAGATGGATCTACTTCTTTTGATGAGATATATAGAATCATTGATGTTGATGATGATCTAGATGTTTACTGTAAAATCAGAGGTATTGAATATAATGAAAATAATATTGAGAAAAATTATAAAAGAACTATAATAGAGACCAAAGAAAAAAGGGATGAAGTTTTATAATTATCCTCTTTTTTTATTTACCCTTTACTTAATTTCATTATTTTAACATAACTAATAATACTAATTACTATCATACCTATATTAAGAATAAGGACTAAGATTGCATAAAGGTTAATATTAGTAATCCCATTAATAAGCCTTTCCAACTCATTTTCTACTAATACATTGCGACTAAAAAAGAAACTTAAAGTAAGTATTAATGTAATAAAAAAATAAATAGCTGAAAAAACACCTAACTTAATTTTTCTAAATCTAAAGAACTTATAAGCAGAAACACCCTCAATAGCCATAAATAAGAATATAACTACTAAAAACAAATAATTTTCCATAAACTTCACTACCTTCTAATACAATTCTTTTGGTAATATTTTATCAATTGCCTCACTAATTACTACAGCACTGCTTTCTAATTTTTTTTCTTCTTCACTAGTTAATTTTATATTAATAACTTTCTCTATTCCATTTTTTCCTATAATACAAGGCGTAGAAAGATACACATCATAAGTTGTATTATAATTAGATAGAGGATATACTTTTTTTAAATCATAAAGAATACATAAAGTAATTTCTAAAAGACATAATGCTACTCCATCACTAGTATAACCTTTACATTTAATAATAGTTTCTCCCATATGACGTGTCTCATATTCTAGATCCTCCTTATCATCAAGTGATAAAAACTTACTCAAGTTTTCTAACCCTATATTAGCATTACTCCAAGCAACAAACTGACTATTTCCATGTTCCCCTAAAACATAGGCATTTATATCATTTGGTTTAACATTAATTCTTTTACTTATTAATGATTTTAATCTTGCTGTATCAAGCATAGTTCCCGTACCTATTACTTTATTATAAGGATAATCTGTATAATGAGCGATAAGTTCAGTTATAACTTCCATTGGATTACTTGCAACCAAAATAATCCCCTTAAAAGAAGTTTCTCTTAACCTATTAGAAATATCTACTACTATCTCATTAGCTTTCTCTAAATCACTCATTCTATCCTTAGGAGCTTGAGGAACACCTGCAGTAATTACAACAATATCGGCATTATCACAGTCCTTATAATTACCAAGTCTTATTCTAATATTACTATTTCTATAGACTAAAGACTGTTCCAAATCAAGTATTTCTCCAGTTAATCTATCTTCATTTATATCTATTAAACTTATATCTAGAGTTATATCAATCATACATAGTTTCTTTAAATACTCTAATCCTACATTACCACAACCTATAATTACAATTCTCTTCATCTTCATCAATCCTTCTATAATTAGTCTATCACAGAATTATTTTTTTATAAAGAAAAAGACGAATATAAATAACTATCTCGTCTTCTCATTTTCTTCTTACAACTAAATCTTTCTAACATTAATACTACTATATATAATTTTTAATTCTTAAAAATCAATTTTACAACTACATTAATATCTTCATCACTAATTTTACTTTCAAAATTTAAACTCTGAACCATTGCTGAATACTCTATATTATCTTTTAATAATTCAGTTAGTTCTTTAGAATAATATCTTGGAACATAGCCTAAATGATAATATTTATTATTCTTAACAAGAATAACTTTAATTGCATATTCATCGTATGAATTAGAAGATTCTAATTCTAATAATAATTTATCATTTACACTTATTAGTTTTAAACATTTTTTAACATCAGAACAATGTCTAGTACCAGCAACATCAAATTGTACTTTGACTTTATCAAAAGCTGGAACAAACTCATAATTATCAGTTAATAACCTACCTTTAGTTGCTTTTAAAATTTCTAATTTTGTAGAATCTTTTTCTAACCCATAAACATTCAAAATTTCTAAATAATCTGGTCTAGCAGGGTTAGGTAGCCTAGTTTCAATATTTGCAAATAGTTCTTTACTACTATATTCTTTATGAATATCTTCAAATCCTGGAAAAAATTCAAAACCACTTCTTCTAGCATCATCTAATTCTGGATTAACATATTTAAAAATATATTGCTGCTTATTATAAGTAAGAACTCCAATTTTATATCTTCTTCTTGTTTTAGAATTTTTCCAAATTAACCACATTTCATTATTCATTGTTATCACCCCTTATTATATTTATAATAATATCTCTTCTTTTTTTAAGATAACTAATTATATAAGCCTTATGTCTATCAGTTAATAACTCATTAGGAATTCTATTTACTATATTTACAATATCTTTGTCTTTTAATTTATCTAATTTTTCTACTTCTTTTAAAAGAATGTTATGATAATTTTCATTTAAGTATTTAATCAGTTCAAAATGTTTATAACGACTCTTTCCATTCTCTTTATATATTATTGTCGTGCTTCTATTGATATATGCATCAAAGTCTTTTTTACCACTATAATAATTTTCTGCAAAAATATCATCTTTGAATTCTCTTAACAAACTACATCCATTATCATAAAGAGGTGATATTATATATTTACCATTTATTTTTTTTATGCCCCAATTTTCTTCATGACGATCCTGCTCTCCTACCAAAGCATCAAATAACATAATTTTTAAAAAATCATTAAATAAATTTTTATCTAAATTATCAAGTGTAGCTTTTATATTAGAAATAGTATAAAACTTTGATCTATCTTTATCATGAATATTTAAGTAATCAATAGCATCACTATGTTCAACACTATTAGGTCTAACAAACAAATAATTTAATACTCCTAAATTACCATTAATGTCTTTAGCAAGTTCAATTCTAGCACAATCATATCCAAGAACTTTAGTAAGCTCATAACACAATTTTTCAGAACAAGCCTCACTAACATTATAACCTTTACCTTGATATTTAAAAAATGCAAATTGATTACGATTATCTATTACTAATTTCTTTTCTCTTGTTCCTTTTGTATTATACATTTCATCTAAAAACTCAAAATCTTTAGGTGGTAACTTGATAGGGTATTTTCTCATTGGTAGCACCTCTCTTGATACATATACTTTATACCATAATAACAATAATTGCAATATTAAAATTTACACATCTTTACTCTTAAATGCTTTAAAAAATTTACTCCATACTTTTTCATTAGAATAATTAAGTATTCCTACTTTATATACTTTAATACCAAAATGTAATATTAAATAGATGAAGATAATTAGAACGATAATAGAAATAACTATATCAATTAACCCTATCTCTCCCATCATATAAAGACTAGGACTAACAAATGATGATAAAAATGGTACATAAGATAGTATTCTAATAAGAAGTGAACCATTAAACATACCTGCTATCATCGCTAAGTAATAACCACCTAAAGAAAGGAATACTAATGGTGTTTGTAATTGTGAAAAGTCTTCCATATTAACAGTCATAGAGGCAAGGATTCCTGCTACTATTGAATATGCTAAGAATGATAATACTATTAATATTAAAGTTAAAGGTATTACATAGATTAATTTTTCTACAAAACCTGATGCTACTAAACTATCAAAGATAGATGTAACTTCACTAGGTAGAGACATTCCACTACTTAACATATTTGTGCTTATTAATAGACCTATTACAGCATAAACTACTAAAAGTAAGCCTTGGACAATAACAAAGATATTACTAGCAAGTATCTTAGACATTAAATGTTGTTTAGGAGAAACATTAGATATAATTATTTCCATGCTACGGGTTGTTTTCTCTTCACATATTTCTCCTCCTACCATTTGGATTAAAACCATAGTTAACATGAAAAATGGTAAGATGATAGTTGGAAAAACACTACTCATAATAAGATCCATATTTTCATCAACATTATTATCTTCATTAAGAACTACTCTATCTATTGTAACAGGACTAGAAATGTTATTTAACGTATTAGCATCTATATTATTAATAGCCATACCAATAGTAGTTTTAGTAGAGTTTAAGCTTTGAGATAAAACCTGATAAGTTACAGTATCTATCTTCTCATTAGAAGTTACTTTTGCTTTCAAGTATTCTTTATTATCACTATTTAACTCTACTAATATCTCATCATCTTTTAGATTATCTTTTAATTTTTTAACATCTTTTTTACTATTTTTAACTGTTACTTTTACTTCATCCTCATCACTATTTAAACTATTAGAATAACTTTCTATGTTTTGTTTAAATAATTCATAACTATTAGTATTATTATCTACAACTATTATATTAGTCTTACTGTCAAAATCTCCTCCAAAAAAAGTTACAATAGAATTTATATTTAAAAGAAGAATAATCGCTACTGCAAGTATTATATTTGTAATAACAAACCATTTAGTTTTAAACTTTTTTCTTAAACTAACTTTAGTTAGATAAAGGAACTTCTTATTCATGAATACCCCCTACTTTCGCAATAAATATTTCATTAAGTGTAGGTTCAACTACATCATACTTAGTAATATTACAGTTTTTAACTAACGAGAATATCTTAGGAGCGACTGTTTTATCTTCTATTTTTACTTCTATTTCTCCTCTTACTTTAGAAACATCTAATACTCCTTTTACTTTCTTTATTTTATCAAGAGGTAAATCATCTCCTCTTAGCATAATATTTTTAATACCAAATTCTTCTTTAATATCTTTTAACATTCCACTTACTACAGGATGACCTTTTACAAGGATAACTAATTTCTCACAAAAGTCTTCAATATATTCCATCTGATGTGATGAAAAGATAATAGATGTTCCTTCTTTTTGCAAATCATATATAGCATCTTTCATTAATTTAACATTAATAGGATCAAGCCCTGTAAAGGGTTCATCTAATATTAATAGTTTAGGATGATTAATAATAGCAGAAATAAATTGTATTTTTTGTTGATTACCTTTAGATAATTCTTTAATCTTTCTATTTTTATAACTAGCAATGGAAAACTTATCTAACCATTTATCTATATCTTCTTCTATAGTTCTCTCATCAAGGCCTTTTAATACTCCATAAAAGGTAAGTTGTTCTGAAACAGTAAGTTTAGTAAGTAAACTTCTCTCTTCTGTAACAAAACCTATTTTGTCAGTTATGTTATAGTCAATTCTTTGACCATCAAGTAAAACTTCTCCTTTATTAGAATCAATTAAACCCATAATAATTCTAAAGGTTGTTGTCTTACCTGCGCCATTTTCACCAAGTAATCCAAATATCTCTCCATCTTTAACAGTAAAGGACAAATCAGACACTGCCCTATTTTTACCATAATATTTTGTAATATGTTTAACCTCAAGCATAGTTTTTCACCTCTTAATAATAGAATATACTCATATCAACTCTACCATTTATTCCTGGAATACTACCATCACTTGTATATTGCCAACCATTATAACTTCCTTCATAAGTACACTCAGGTCCCCACTGTGCAATCCAAGTAACATAAGGTAATACACTTTCTGGTAAATCAGATTCAGCATAAGCTTTATTAGTATATACTCTAGTTGCAATATTCAAAGCAGCTTCTACTTTATTTATAAAAGTAGGTATAATCTCTGCATAATCATCTTTATCTAAATAGTCATTATTATGACTGCCATCAGTAAATTCCCAATATTCAATATCATAAAAGATTGGAAAAATATCGGTAGCAATTTTTACTGGACTATTTTTTATTGTGTTAATAAGAAAATCTGCTTCTAATGATGCTTCATAAGCATTTTCGGCATAACTAAATAGATAAACTGTATAAGGAATACCAAGCCTATTTAATTCACTTACATTTCTTAAAAATTGAGCATCTACTGTTTGGCTAGCATAGCCTAAACGTAATATTACGGCATCTACCATCCCAGAATTTTTAACAGCTTCCCAATCTATAGTACCTTGATGAGATGAAACATCAATAACAATTCGTTGATTGACATAGCCTTCAAAAGTACCAGTTATCTCATTAAATTTATAATATCTACCAGCCATTCTTTGTACACCTTTAGCTTGACTACCATCAGGATTATGATAATACAAAATGTTACCATTATTATCATATGTAAAGCCTTGTAGATATCCTTCTTCATTGAAAATATAGTCTCTTCCTTCAATAGTTTGATTACCATATTGAACTTCACCATTGGTATTTAAATAAAAGATATTTCCATCAACACTTTGCCAACCATATTTTAAAGCACTATTTACATAACTAAAGAAATATGTTTTACCATCAATATTTTGAAATCCTTGATATGCATAGCCATCATTTCCAAAGTAGTATCTAAAATTACCTACATTATGCCAACCATATTGTACTTTACCTTCTTCGTTTAAATAGAAAGTTTTTCCATCTAATACTTGTAAACCATATTTTAAGGCACTATTTACATAACTAAAGAAATAGGTTTTATTATCTATATTTTGAAATCCTTGGTATGCATAGCCATCACTTCCAAAGTAATATCTAAAATTACCTATATTATGCCAGCCATACTGTACTTCTCCAGCTTCATTTAAATAAAAAGTTTTTCCGTCTAATACTTGTATACCATATTTTAAGGCACTGTTTACAAGACTAAAGAAATAATTCTTACCTTCTATCTCTTTAAACCCTTGATAGGCATAACCATCTCTTCCAAAATAATATGTAAAATTACCTATTATCTGCCAGCCATACTGTACTTCTCCAGCTTCATTTAAATAAAATGCTTTTCCATCTAACACTTGTAAACCATACTTTAAAGCACTATTTACATAACTGAAAAAATAAGTTTTTCCATCAATTTCTTGAAAACCTTGAACCTTTACACCATTAACATAATAATAAGTATAGCCATTTTCTACTACCCAACCATTTTGTAATGCATGTAAAGAACTCTCATTTAAACTATTTTCCTTAGTATAATCGTTTATATTATTTGTTACAGCTTCTTTTTCATCATCCAAAGCATAAACTGGAACACTTATAAAGAAAGCTAAACATATGATAAAATTAAATATCAATTTTTCTTTTTTCATTTTTAACTAACATTCCTTTCTTCGTCCTTTCAGTCCTTGAAAGGCACACATTGTAATTAAAATAATAAAAGTTCTGTGTTATAATAATAAACTGTTATTGGGCATACTACAGAGCACGCGGAGGTGAGTGGTGAAGGAGATTATCTTTTATCCCGTATTTTTATATGTGTCGTTA
>ERZ827512.427-NODE-427-length-56416-cov-6.210287_pt1 | contig 56416 bp, 50 predicted proteins | sample MGYA00519916_ERZ827512 | MGnify/ENA primary metagenome ERZ827512 (study PRJEB31778, sample SAMEA3449335) | human gut metagenome | biome: human gut; feature: human-associated habitat; material: faeces | place: United Kingdom | collected 2010/2012 ... | reverse complement strand
CCTCGGCAAAACCAAATAAATTTGGTTCTGCGCTCGGCTTGCACTATCTTTGTCCCAGACAATAACCCGCTCCGCGTACCAATGAACATTCTCGACATCATCGTCTGGCTCGCACTGGCCGTCGCCGTGTTCAACGGCTGGCGCAAAGGCTTCATCGGCAAACTCTTCTCGCTGGCCGGACTCGTCGGCGGCATCTGGCTCGCACTGGGCTACGGCGCCCGCTGCGGCGAGGCGCTGCACATGGAGGGAACGACGGCCGCCGTAGCGGGACCGATCGTCGTCTTCGTCGCCGCGGCCGTCGCGGCCAACCTCGTCGGCCGGCTCGTAAGCAAGGCATGCAGCACGATCGGACTGGGCGGTCTCGACACGCTGCTGGGTATCGCGCTGGCGCTGTTGCAGGCCGTGCTGCTGCTGGGACTCGCCTTCAAGGCGACCGACTATTTCGATCCCGAACTCATCGCCCGTTCCACGCGCGAAGAGTCCAAATGCTACGCACCGGTGATGTGCGTGGCGGACAAGATCTTCCCCTCGCTGGGGGAATACGCCCGCGAGTACCTGCCCCGACCGGAGCGGGAAGAACCCGCGGAAAAGCCGGAGACAACCGAAAAACTGCAAAACGCATGAGCACCGAGATCCGAGGAGTCGTCACCCGTGCCACGGGGAGCTGGTACGACGTGCTGCACGAAGGGCGCACGATCGCCTGCCGCATCCGCGGCCGCATCCGCCTCAAAGGCGTCCGCTCGACCAATCCGGTCGTCGTGGGCGACGAGGTGGTCTGCACCGAAGGCGGCGACGGAGAGTGGGTGATCGAACGCATCCTGCCGCGCCGCAACTACATCATCCGGCGCGCCTCGAACCTCTCGAAAGAGTCGCACATCATCGCCGCGAACATCGATCAGGCACTGCTCGTGGCCACGCTCTGGCAACCCGTGACGGCCCCCGAATTCCTCGACCGCTTTCTGGCGACGTGCGAAGCCTACAAGATCCCCGCGACGATCCTGCTGGCCAAATACGACCTCGCTGCGGCCGACCCCGAAGCCGCGGCGGCCTTCCACGCCACCTACGAAAGCGCGGGCTACCGCGTCGTCGATCTCTCGACGCTCGACGGCACGGGACTCGACGCGGTGCGTGCGCTCGTCGCCGGCCGCACGACGCTCGTGGCGGGCAACTCGGGCGTCGGCAAGTCGACGCTCGTCGGCGCACTCGAACCCGGACTGGCGCTGCGCACGGGAAGCATCTCGGAGAGCCACCGCAAAGGACGGCATACGACCACCTTCTCGGCCATGTACCCCCTCACGGGCGGCGGGTTCCTGATCGACACCCCCGGCATCAAGGGATTCGGCCTGATCGACATCGACGATCACGAACTGTGGCACTACTTCCCCGAAATGATGCGCATCGGGGCGGGCTGCCGCTTCTACAACTGCACCCACACCCACGAACCGGGCTGTGCCGTGCGCGAGGCGGTCGAACGGGGCGAGGTGGCGCGGTCGCGCTACGAAAGTTACCTGAAAATCCGCGACGAAGATGACAAATACCGCAAATGACCGCCCGCAGGAGTGGTACGACGCGCGCGCCGACCACCTCGCCGAGTTCCTCACCGACGAACGGCGCCGCACGCTCGCAACGGCGCTCGCCGAGCGGACGCGCTACATGACGCTGCTGGCCGAAAACACCTTCCATCCGCACAACGCCTCGGCGCTGATGCGCCACTGCGACGCCTTCGGCGTGCAGGAGCTGCACACGGTCGAAACCCTCTGCAAGTTCTCGCCCAACGCCTCGATCGTGCGCGGGACGGACAAGTGGGTCGACGTGCGCCGCCACGCCTCGACGGCCGAAGCGATCGCCGCATTGCGGGCCGAAGGCTACCGGATCGTGGCCACGACGCCCCACCGCGAAAGCTGCACGCCCGAAACGTTCGACGTCGCGCGCGGTCCCTTCGCGCTGGTCTTCGGCACCGAGCACGCCGGCATCTCCGACGAGGCGATGGCGGCGGCCGACGAATACCTGCGCATCCCGATGTGCGGGCTGGTCGAGAGCCTCAACGTCTCGGCCTCGGCGGCGATCCTCGTCTACATGCTCTCGCAGCGCGTGCGCTCGAAGGTCGAGGGGTGGCGGCTGCCGCCGCTCGAAGCCGCGGCGCTGCGCCTGCGCTGGATGCGGGCCGCCGTACGCGACGCCGAAGGGATTCTGGCGCGGCGCTTTCCCGAAGAGTGAAATTTCCGAAGACAACGATGAATACGATTCTACGCAAACAGTTTCTCGCCCACGTGGGACAAACCTCGCCGTCGCCGATGCTCGTCGAGGTCGCGCGGGCCGAGGGGTCGTTCTTCTACACCCCCGACGGGAAACGCTATTACGATCTGGTGGCGGGCGTCTCGGTGAGCAACGTCGGCCACTGCAACCCCGACGTGGTGCGCGCCGTGCAGGAGCAGGCGGCGCGCTACATGCACGTGATGGTCTACGGCGAAATGGTCGAGTCGCCGCAGGTGACCTATGCCGCGCGGATCGCCGCTGCGCTGCCCGCACCGCTCGACAGCGTTTATTTCGTCAATTCGGGCGCCGAGGCGGTCGAAGGGGCGCTCAAACTGGCCAAGCGCGTCACCGAACGCACGGAACTCGTCTCGATGCGCCGCGCCTACCACGGTTCGACGCACGGCGCGATGAGCATGATGGGCACCCCCGAAGGCGAGGAGTGGAAGGCGGCTTTCCGGCCGCTGCTGCCCGACGTGCGCGCGATCGAATTCAACGATTTCGAGGCGCTCGACCGGATCACCCGCTGCACGGCCGCCGTACTCGTCGAGCCCGTGCAGGGCGAAGCGGGCGTGCGCCTGCCGGCTGCGGGCTGGCTCGAAGCGCTGCGCGAACGCTGCGACCGCACGGGCGCGCTGCTCGTCTTCGACGAAATACAGACCGGACTGGGGCGCACGGGAGCGCTCTTCGCCATGCAGCGCTACGGCGTCACGCCCGACATCGTCTGCCTGGCCAAGGCCTTCGGCGGCGGAATGCCGCTGGGGGCGTTCGTCGCGGCGAAGCGGACGATGGATGCCTTGCAGACCGACCCCGCACTGGGACATATCACCACGTTCGGCGGACATCCCGTCTGCTGCGCGGCGGGACTGGCGGCCTTCGACTACCTGACACGCAACCGCGTCGTGGAGCAGGTCGAAGCCAAGGGAGCGCTTTACGAGGAGCTGCTCGCGGGACATCCGCAGGTGCGCGAAATCCGCCGCAGCGGGCTGCTGCTGGCCGTCGAGCTGGGCGATTCGGCCAAACTCTACCGCATGATGGAGCTTTTCAAGGAGGCGGGGATTCTGAGCGACTGGTTCCTCTACTGCGACACGGCGTTCCGCATCTCGCCGCCGCTGACCATTTCGGAAGAGGAGGTGCGCGACTCGGCCCGTATCGTCGCCGAGTGCCTGGACAAGCTGTAAGTGCATCCGCAGCAACCGAATAAAAGCGCCGTGAAGTCAGCTTCACGGCGCTTGTTCGATCCGGTCGATCGCCACGGGCGCATTCCTACCTGCCCTCCGCGAAACTTTTCAGCAGGGCGATCTCCTCCGGCCAGCGGCTCTCGTCGGGCGTCTCCAAAATGAGCGGAATACCGTCGAAACGGCTGTCCTCGGCGATATAACGGAAACATTCGAGCCCGAGCATCCCTTCGCCCAGCGGCGCGTGACGGTCGACACGGCTGCCGACACCCTTCATCGCATCGTTGAGGTGCATCCCGCGCAGATACTTCATCCCCACCACCTCGTCCAGTTCGCGGAAGGTCGCCTCGCACCCCGCGCGGGTCGAGAGATCGTAGCCGGCGGCGAAGGCGTGGCAGGTGTCGATGCAGACGCCCACGCGCGACTTGTCCTCCACGCGCTCGATCAGATAGGCCAGATGATGGAACGAAAAACCGAGGTTCGACCCCTGCCCCGCCGTATTCTCGATCACGGCCGTGACACCGTGCGTGCGGTCGAGCGCACGGTTGATCGACGCGGCGATCCGGTCGAGCGACTCCTCGGGCGCGATCTGCCGCAGGTGGCTGCCCGGATGGAAGTTGAGCCGGTCGAGTCCCAGCGCCTCGCAGCGCGCCATCTCCTCCTCGAAGGCGCGGCGCGACTTTTCGAGCGCTTCGTCGTCGGGGTGGCCCAGATTGATCAGGTAACTGTCGTGGGGCAGAATCTGCGCAGGCGCATAACCGCACTCGTCGCAGGCGGCGCGGAAGGCCGCGACCTGCTCCGCCGTAAGCGCCGGAGCGCTCCACTGCCGCTGATTCTTGGTAAAAAGGGCGAATGCCGTCGCCCCGATGGCACGGGCGTTGCGGGGTGCGTTCTCGACGCCGCCCGCAGCGCTCACATGTGCTCCGAAGTATTTCATAACAACTCTTTTACCGACAAATATACGGGATTTCCTGAATAATTTCCTATTTTTGCAAAAAATAAATCGCGTATGAACAAGTGTACGACGCTTCTCCTGACCACGGCGATCCTGCTCGCGAGGCCCGCCGCCGCGCAAATCTCCATAGACCGCGTGGAACCCCAGTCCGGAGAAGTCAGTTTCGCCGACTCGATCCGCCGGCAGCAGGTCGAACGCGACGCCTTCTCGCTGGCCAAGTACCGTGCCGAACGGGCCGCTATCCGCAAGGAGCGCAACTACCTCGAAATATCGGCTTCGGTGCAGGGAACGCTCACCTCGTTCAACGACCCGTGGATCGAAGTGTCGGGCGGCGACAACTCGATCGCCGCGATCGGCACCTTCTTTCTGGATCATATCTTCACCAAGGACAAATTCTCGATCGAGACCAAGGCGAGCGCCAAATTCGGCTACAACCGCATCAAGGCCGTCCCCGAAGGCGAAGAGGGCGAGGTCGGCATCTGGTACAAGAATCAGGACGAATTCTGGGTACAGACCGCCCCGTCGTTCAACTTCTCGAAAAACTGGTCCTACGGCGCGATGCTCAAATTCCGCACCCAGTTCGCCAACGGCTACAAGGCCCGCACGCAGCAGAAGGAGATTCACCGCAAGAGCACCTTCATGTCGCCGGGCTATCTCGACCTGTCGGTCGGTCTGACCTACAACTGCCCCAACAAGAGCTTCCCGGTCAAAATCAACATGTCGCCGGTGGCCCTGAGCGCCGTATTCGTCGAGAGCAAGCAGATCCGCGAAAACTTCGTCTACGATTTCAGCGAGGCCAACAAGGAGGCCGGCACCCGCAAATACGTCGAACCCTACGGCGTGCCGTCGAACAAGACGTCGAAGTACGAAGGCGGTTCGTCGATCCAGATCGACTTCGACCGCAAATTCGGCAACCGCGACGTGCTGCGCTACCGCACGACCTTCTTCTCGTTCTACGGTTGGATCTCGAACCTCGGCCAGAAAAACAAGATTGCGAAATTCTCCGACTACATCGCCGCCTACGACAAGTGGGAGGCCGACGGGAAGGATCAGGAGACCAAACCGACGCTGCCGATCCACCCCACCGTCCGCTGGGAAAACACGCTCGACATCAAGGCGACGAAATACCTCACCACGAGCATCTATTTTCAGCTCTACTACAACCGCGCCCAAAGTTATGCGGTACAGACCCAGGCCATTCTGAGCGTCGGACTGAGCTACACGTTCCAGAACAAACCCAAACCCAAGAAATAAGCGCCGCGCATCATGTACAAAAACTCCCGTTCCACCGTTTTGCTTCCGCTCGTCGTGGCAGCGGCAGTCGCCCTGGGCATCTTCCTCGGACAATTTCTGGGGAGGTCGTCGGCCGAATCCGACATCAAGGGCATCCTGCGCTCGCTGGCGCTGCCTCAGAACAAGGTATCGCAGACGCTGTCGCTCATCGAGACGCAGTACGTCGACTCGGTGGCCATCGATTCGCTCGTCGAACGGGCGCTGCCCGTCATCGTTTCGGAACTCGACCCCCACTCGGTCTACATCCCCGCCTCGGAGATGGCCGAAATCAACGAACCGCTCGACGGCGAATTCGACGGCATCGGCGTGGTCTTCAACATGGCCACCGACACGGTGATCGTGCTGAACGTCATTCCGTCGGGGCCGAGCGACAAGGCGGGCGTCGTGGCGGGCGACCGCATCGTGCGCATCAACGATTCGCTGGTGGCCGGACAACAGATCGCCCAGCGCGAGATCATGCGCCGGCTGCGCGGCAAACGCGGCTCGGAGGTGCGGCTGGGCCTCGAACGGCGCGGCATCGACGAACTGGTGGAGGTGACGGTCGTGCGCGACAAGATCCCGATCCGCAGCCTCACGGCGGCACTGATGCTCACCGGCGACATCGCCTTCGTCAAACTGGACCAGTTCGCCCGCACCTCGCACACCGAACTGCTCGAAGCGCTCTCGACGCTCCGCACGCAGGGAATGCGCAAACTGATCCTCGACCTGCGGGGCAATTCGGGCGGGTTCCTCGACCAGGCGATCGCCATCGCCAACGAGTTCCTGCCCGCCGACAAACTGATCGTCTATACCGAAGACCGCAACCACCAGCGCATCGAACAATACAGCGACGGCACGGGCAGTGCCGCCGACCTCGACCTGGCGGTGCTCGTCGACGAGGGAAGCGCCTCGTCGAGCGAAATCCTCGCCGGAGCGTTGCAGGACAACGACCGCGGAACGATCATCGGCCGCCGTTCGTTCGGCAAGGGGCTCGTCCAACAGCAGATTCCCTACGCCGACGGTTCGGCGCTGCGGCTGACCGTCGCCCGCTACTACACCCCCACGGGGCGCTCGATCCAGAAACCCTACACCTCGGGCGACGCCGAGAGCTACGACGCCGACATCTGGAACCGCTACCAGCACAACGAGTTCTTCTCGGCCGATTCGATCCGTTTCGACGACGCGCTGCGCCGCACAACGCCGGGCGGCAAGGTGGTCTACGGCGGCGGCGGCATCATGCCCGACATCTTCGTACCGCTCGACACGACCGACCTGACCAAATATTACCTCGAAGTATCGGGACGCAACATTCTCTACCGTTATACGATCGAATACGCCGACGCCCACCGCAAGGCGCTCAACGCCGTCCGGACGACAGCCGACCTGCGGGCACTGCTCGACGCTGACCGGGGACTCGTCGACGACTTCATCCGCTACGCCGCCCGCAAGGGCGTCGCCCCGCGCTACGGCGACATCGCTCGCTCGCGGCAGCTGATGGAGGCGCAGCTCAAAGCCTACATCGGCCGGAACACCTCGCTCGAAGACAGCGGCTATTTCCTGAGCATCTATCCCGAAGACGAGGTGATCGTGCGCGCGATCGGAGAATTGGAACATCCCACGATTCCGACGGTAAAGGCCGCAGAGGCCGTCGCCGAGGGAGAACCGGCGGAGGAACAGCCTGCCGAAGAAGAGCCTGCGGAGGAGGCGCCGCATGATTAAGCGCATCGTCGGACTGCTGGCCGCGGCAGCCGTTCTCGCCGTGGTTGTCTTCGCCATCCTGGGTTCCGGCACCTATTCTTCGTTTATCGGACGGGCCGGCCGATCGGCCGCGGCACCCGCCGCGACCTCCATTGCGGCACCCGATCCGACGTCCGACAGCCTCGTGAACGCCCCTGAGGATACGACTGCCGCCGGAATTCCGGCGGATACGGCAGCGGTTTCCGGCACGGCCGACACGCTCTCCGCAGGGAGATAAGTCCCTATCATCGAGCCGTCCCGCCCGATTGACCGCACCGATCAAAGCCGAAGCTGCTGCAACCTTTTCGGTTGCAGCAGCTTTCTTACCGCCCATGCGCCTCACCTGCGTTCCCTCCCGAAACGAAGTCCGAGCGAGACACCGAAAGGATACAGATCCGACGCTTTATAAACGATCTTGTCCTCCGTCGCCCTATAATCCAACGAACGCCAGACGCAACCGAAAGACAAGTCGGCGTAAAGCCCCCGGCTCAATCGGGTATACAACCCGACCTTGCCATGAACCGAAGCTGCCCACTGGGAGGACGGATAGTTCATCAAATCGAAAGCTGTCCCCAAAAGTGCGTCATCGAACCGATTCTCGTAATCATACCCCTCTACGCTCCAATCGCTGAAATCGTGATAAGAACAGCCTACTCCCGCTTGGAGATAGTAGAATGTTTTAAGTTTGCGGATATATCCGCAAACTTCGAACTGAACTCCCACAGAAACAGCGCGGTTGCGATACGAATAAACCATCTCAGCATCCTTCCGTTTAGAGGGAGCCGTTTCGGTATAACGGACGAAACCTCCTATCCCGAAATAGTTGAACCGATTGAGGTACCGCATCGCCGAAGCCTCGGCCGACCAGCCGTCGGTGATGATGCCGCCCGACACGCCGTACAGCATCCGATGCTGCGGTACCTCGTTGAACGTACGGCCCTGCCACGGCTGCCAGCCGCGGGTTTTACCGCGGTAGAGCATCCGGCGATCGCCGTCGCTCAGGACATATTCCACCCGACGGCGCGGAACGAACAGCAACAGCGAGTCGCCCGACGATACCGCACTGCGATAGAACAGGCTGTCGCCCTTGCTCTGCTCCCAAAGCACACGCCCCGTAAGCGGATTCTCCTTATGCAAAACGATTACATCCTGCGACTTGCAGGGAAACAAACCCAGAAGGGTAAAAACGGATAGTAATAAAAATCGATTCATCGACAAACAACGATTTGAGATTCATTACAGACAATCACCTGCGTTCCCTCCCGAAACGAAGTCCGACGCTCAGGCCGAAGGGAAACTGGTCGCTGGATATGTATTTCTGGGGAATTCGCGTGAAGATATGGCCGATTCCGGTAAAAGCCACATCGGCATACAATCTGCGCGTCAACCGAACGTAAGCACCCAAACGATAGTTGAATTAATAGGCCCAACGCGAGGTAGGATACTGATTTTCGAGCTCTTCCCGCTTGACATACGTTCCCAGCCATTCCAACTTGGCATCATAGCCATCGCCCCATTTGAAATGGTGATAACATCCTCCCAATCCAAAATCGACATAGAAAAAAGTTTTCAACCGCCGGCTATATCCCTGGATTTCAGCCTGCGGACCGAAAGCAACAGCTCGATGATCGTACGTATCAATACTGGGATCGGTATCCCAATAGGAATCACGCGTCGGTTGTGTGGAAAGATACCGAACAAAGGCCCCCACTCCAACCCTATCTCCATGACCGAGCATCCGCATCGCCGACGCATCGATTGACCAGCCGTCGAGAATCGTGCTCCACGACGCGGCATAGAGCATCCGATGCTGCGGTACCTCATTGAACGTACGGCCCCGCCACGGCTGCCAGCCGCGGGTTTTGCCGCGGTAAAGCATCCGGCAATCGCCGTCGCTCAGGACATATTCCACCCGACGGCGCGGAACGAACAGCAGCAGCGAGTCGCCCGACGACATCGCACTGCGGTAGAACAGGCTGTCGCCCTTACTTTTCTCCCACAACACACGCCCCGTAAGCTTGTTCTCCTTATGCAAAAAAAATCACGTCCTGCGATCTTCCGGACAAGACTCCGCCCATGCAGAAAACACAGAGAAGCAGCAGTTTTTTCATATCGTTAAGTTTTAGGTTCACAAAATTATTACCTTTGCTCCCGTCCGAAGCGAAGACCGACGCTAAACCCGAAGGGAAACTGATCGCTGGATATGTATTTCTGAGGTATACCCTTTGTAAAAATATGTCCTATGCCGATAAAAGCCACATCCGCATACAGTCCGCGCGTCAGCCGAATGCAGGTACCCAAACGATAGTTGAACTGATAGGCCCAACGCGAAGAGGGATATTGTTTTTCGGTCGTGCTCTCACCCAACCACTCCAACATAGCACTGTAATGGCTCCAATCGAAACGATGATAAGCTCCGCCGAGACCGAAATCGACATAGAAAAAAGTTTTCAACCGCCGGCTATATCCCCGCACCTCGGCCTGAGCGCCAAACGCAATAACTTGATGTTCGTAAGTATCGATTGACGGATCTGTATCGACAATAGCGCCAATGGTCGGCTCGGTCGAAAGATATCTGACAAACGCCCCCACACCGATACGGTTGTTGCGATTCATCATCCGCATCGCCGACGCATCGACCGACCAGCCGTCGAGAATCGTGCTCCACGACGCGGCATAGAGCATCCGATGCTGCGGTACCTCATTGAACGTACGGCCCCGCCACGGCTGCCAGCCGCGGGTTTTGCCGCGGTAAAGCATCCGGCAATCGCCGTCGCTCAGGACATATTCCACCCGACGGCGCGGAACGAACAGCAGCAGCGAGTCGCCCGACGACATCGCACTGCGGTAGAACAGGCTGTCGCCCTTACTTTTCTCCCACAACACACGCCCCGTAAGCTTGTTTTCCTTATGCAAAACGATTACATCCTGCGACTTGCAGGGAAACACGCCCAGAAGGACGCAACCAAAAAATAGCAAATATCGGCTCATTTATAACGGTTTTGAATTTTTAGGTTCAGATGCACGCTCCCCGCGGAAGCCGATACCGCACCGGACTACCGAAGGGGGGGGGTATCGAGGCCGCCCTCGCGGGCGAACTCCTCGACCGAACGGATATAATGAGCGATCGTCTCGTCCATCGAGACATAGGATTTGCCCCCGGCGGCATTCTTGTGTCCGCCGCCGTCGAAATATTTGCGGGCAAAGAGGTTGACGTCCACATCGCCGCGCGAGCGCAGCGACACACGGATGAACTTGTGGTGGCCGAGGAACATGGCCGACATCTTCATCTTCTTGATCGTCAGCGGATAATTGACGAATCCCTCGCTGTCGCCCTGCTGGAAACGGTAGCGGCGCATCTCGGCCTCCGTAAGCGACATGTAGGCCGCCGTTCCCTCCTGGATGATGTTCATCTTGCGGTGGATCGCATAGCCGAACAGACGGGCGCGGTCCTCCGTATAACCGTTGTAGACGCTGTTGTGAATACCGGCCACGTCGATCCCTTTCTCGACCAGGACGGCCAGGGCGCGGTAGAGCGCCGGCGTGAGGAACGAGAAGGAGAAGTTGCCGGTATCGGTCATCATGCCCACATAGAGCGCTTCGGCCATCTTGCGGGTGATGACCTCCGTTCCGCAGAGCTGCTCGATGATACAGTAGAGCAGGAAGCAGGTGCTCGACGACTGCGGATAGGAGAATTGCAGGTCGAAGCCTCCGTCGGGCGAAAGGTGATGATCGATCAGCACGCGCCGCGCCGCCGTATTCTCGGCCAGCGCGTCGCTGAGCGCTTCGAGGCGCGACAGGGAGTTGAAATCGAGGCAGAAGACGATATCCGCCCCGCGAATGGCTTCGAGCGCGCGTTCGGGCTCGAAGCGGAAGATCACCACTTCGCGGATGTCGGGCATCCAGTCGAGAAAATAGGGGTATTTGTTGGGGACGATCATCGTCACCTCATGCCCCATCGCCGCGAGCACATCACGCCATGCCGTCGAGGCCCCGATCGCATCGCCGTCGGGGTTGGTATGTGCGACCAGCACGATCTTACGGTGAGGTGCGGCGAGCAGTTCGCGGAGCGCTTCGATTTTTGCACTGTCGATCTTCATCGCTTCAAAGATACGAATAAGTGAGTACAATGTCAAATTTATTTGAGCATTGTCGAACGGGAGTATCTAAGACGAAGTCAAAGGTAACAAAAGGTTCGGAAATTTCCTACTTATCCGCCATTTTCTGCTTCTCACGGCTCTTGCACCACGGCGCGATCCCGCAGGCGTCGCACTTCGGAGCCCGCGCCGTGCAGACGTAACGGCCGTGGAGAATCAACCAGTGATGCGCCACGGGCAGCAGATGCGACGGGATGTTCTTTTCGAGCTGCAACTCGGTCTGGAGCGGGGTTTTGGCGCCGCGCGTAAGCCCGATGCGGGCCGACACGCGGAAGACGTGGGTATCGACGGGCATCACCTCCTTGCCCCAGATGACCGCCCCCACGACGTTAGCCGTCTTGCGCCCCACGCCGGGCAACCGCTGCAAGGCGTCGAGATCCGACGGCACCACGCCGCCGAACTCCGTGCAGAGCATCCGCGCCATGGCGGCCAGGTTCCTGGCCTTGTTGTTGGGATAGGAGATGCTTTTGATGTAGGCGTAGATCTCTTCGGCCGTAGCCTGCGCCATCGCCTCGGGCGTGGGATAGGCTTCGAAAAGCGCCGGCGTAGTCATGTTGACCCGCTTGTCGGTACACTGCGCCGAAAGAATGACGGCCACCAGCAACTGGTAGGGATCCTTGTACTGCAACTCGCTCTCGGCTACGGGCATGTTGGCCTCGAACCAGCCGATCACGCCCGCATAACGTTCCTTCAATGTCATAGCTTTATCGTTTCGGCTGCCGTCGCAGCCATTTCTTCACCAACAGTCCGTATCCCGCCGCATCGAACACGAGCAGCGGCGTGCGCCGCACGTCGCGCCACCAGCGCGAAAGATACTCCGCCGTCGTACCGTCGCGCGACAACACCCACAGCGCCACGCGCATCCGACGCCGACGCAGCGCCCGCAGGCGGCGCCCCGTGCCGTAACGGGCGTCGAACCAGAGCGAGATGTCGCACAGCGAATCGCAGAAGGCGATGCGCGCACGGTAAGCCCGACTCTGGCTGACGCTTTCGGGCAACATGCGGTGGACGGCCGTCACCTCCTCCGATGCCCGGATGCGGCTGCGCGCCGCGAACCAGATCCACATCGGCGCATCGTCGGTCAGCCATTCGGGATGCTCTTCCGGCCGCACCTCCGCGTAGTAGCGCAGAATCAGCTCCCGCCGCGCGACGGTCGTGCAGTTCTCGACCGTATTGTCGAACAGCAGCCGGTCGAAATCGCAGAAGAGCTCTCCGGCAGGATAGCGCCGCCGCTCGCCCGTCGCCTCGAACCGCCGCTCGGAGCGGGTATAGCTCAATCCGCAGGCGGGATCGGCCTCCAACGCCTCGACCTGCCGTTGCAGTTTGAGCGGGTCGCACCACCAGTCGTCGCCGTCGCACATCGCCACGTAACGGCCCCGGCACGCTTCGATCGTGCGCCGGTAGTTGGCGCGCATCCCCACGTTGACATCCCCCGTCAACAGCCGGATGCGGTCGGGATAACGCGCGGCGTAGTCGCGGCAGATCGCACCCGTGCCGTCCGGACTGCAATCGTCGCTCAACACCAGCTCCACGGCGAACGTCGTCCGCTGCGACAGCACCCCTTCGATCGCCCGGCCGATGTAGGGCGCGTGGTTGTAGGCGGTCATGCAGACCGATACGAGGGGGGGGGTCACGACGCACCCCGACGCCGCAGGCGCGGCAGGATCGAAAACCGGTATCATCGTTTCGTCAATTTGGCGAATTTCGCAAGCAGGGTCTTCTCGCCGTACTCCTCGAAGACGACGACCAGCTTATGATCGGCCGCCAGCGTTTCGATACGCACGATCTCCCCGCACCCGAACTTGGGATGCTCGACCCGCTCGCCGACGGCATAGCCCGACGCCGCGGCGTTCCCTGCGGCGGGTGCCGCTCCGCCGCCCAGCCGCCGCAAATTCTCCGGCACAACGGGGCGTTGCAGCGCAGGACGCCGGAAGGCGGAATCCGTCCCGCCCTGCCCGCCGAACGAAGGGGCGCCGCTCTCCGGCCGCGAACCGCCGGAATAGGCTCCGCCCCGTCCGCCGAACGAAGATTTCGCACCGCCGAAGGAGGGGTTGCAGCTGCCGCCCGCCCGCTGCTGATAACGCACGTCGAAACGCCGGCGCAGCTCTTCGAGCGCCGTGCGGCCGCCGGCTGCGGCCTCTTCGCGCACGGGCGTCTGGCCGGCCCCGACCGCACCGTCGAGATAGCGGGGGTCGATCTCGCGCAGGAAACAGCTCGGACGCGAAAACTCCATGTTGCCCCACTTGAACCGCATCTCGGCATAGGAGAGCACCGCACTGCATTTGGCGCGCGTGAGAGCCACGTAGAACAGGCGCCGCTCCTCCTCGAAGCCTTCGGGCGACTCGGCGGCCCGCTGCGATGGGAAGAGGTTCTCCTCCATCCCGACGATGTAGACGTATTTGAACTCCAACCCCTTGGCCGAATGGACGGTCATGAGCGTCACCTTGTCGTCGTCGCCCGCGTCCTCCTTCTTGTCCATGTCGGTGGTGAGCGTCACGCTCTGCAACCACTCCTCGACGGTGGCCTCCCCGAGCTCTTCGCCCGCACGAATCTCGGCGTCGCGCTGCTCCTTGAAAAGCTGCATCAAGTTGAGCAGCTCCTCGATGTTGTCGAGCGCCGAAGTAGCCTCGGGGCTGTTCTCTCGGCGGAAGAGCGCCAGAATGCCCGAACGCGACGCCACCTCCATACCGAAGTCGTAGAGTCCCTTCTGCGCACGTTCGAGCGAGAGCGAGCGGATGAGCGCCACGAACTCGGCGACCTTGCGCACGATCGTGCGCTGCACGGGATCGCTCACAGGCTCGGCCACCAGCGCGTCGACCGCCTCCCACATCGACACGCCCCGCTCGGCCGCCAGTTGGGCGATACGCAGCACGGTGGTGTCGCCGATGCCGCGCGCCGGATAGTTGACGATGCGCCGGAAGGCCTCGTCGTCGCGCGGGTTGACCACCAGCCGGATATAGGCCAGCATATCCTTGATCTCCTTGCGGTCGTAGAACGACGCCCCCTTGTAGATGCGGTAGGGAATGCCGCGGCGGCGCAGCGACTCTTCGAGCGCCTGCGACTGGTTGTTGGTGCGGTAGAGGATCGCCGCTTCGTTCCACGCATCGCCCGTGGCGCGCACCTTGTCGCGCAGATCCTGTACGACCAGCTCGGCCTCCTCGCGGTCGGTGTAGGCTTTCAGCACACGGATCTTCTCGCCCTCGTCGCCCTCCGAGAAGCACCTCTTTTCCATGCGGCGCGAATTGTGGACGATCACCGAGTTGGCCGCCTCGACGATCGTGCGCGTCGAACGGTAGTTCTGTTCCAGCTTGAAGACTTTCGCTTCGGGATAGTCGCGCTGGAAGGAGAGGATGTTTTCGATCTTGGCGCCGCGGAACGAGTAGATCGACTGTGCGTCGTCGCCCACGACGCAGACCTTGCCGTGATGCTGCGACAGGCGGCGGACGATGATGTACTGCGCGTAGTTGGTATCCTGATATTCGTCGACCAGAATATATTTGAACTGCTCCTGATAACGCTCCAACACGTCGGGACAGTCGCGCAGCAGGATGTTGGTCTGTAACAGCAGGTCGTCGAAATCCATCGCGCCGTTGTGCTTGCAGCGCTGGCAGTAGAGGTTGTAGATGTTGCCGAACTCGGGAATCTGCGCCCGCCGGTCTTCGGTGGCGTGCGCCGAATTAGCCAGATAGGCGCCCGGGGTGACCAGCGCGTTCTTGGCCTGCGAGATGCGCGAGGCGATCGTGTTGGGCTTGTACTTGTCGTCGGCGAGGTTCAGCTCCTTGACGATCGTCTTGATGAGGTTCCTGGCATCGGACGCATCGTAGATCGTAAAGTTCGTCGGAAAGCCGATCCGCTCGGCGTCGGTGCGCAGGATGCGGGCGAAGATCGAGTGGAAGGTACCCATCCAAATATGGCGAGCTTGACCCTCGGTCAAATGTTCTGGAATCATTTTGACAATACGCTCACGCATCTCCTGCGCTGCTTTATTCGTAAATGTCGTTGCCAAAATATTTTTGGGTTTGATTCCTTTTTGGATCATATAGGCGATGCGCGAGGTGAGCACGCGCGTCTTGCCCGAACCGGCTCCGGCGATGATGAGCGACGCGGAGTCGTAGGCCTCGACGGCGGCGCGCTGGGCGGGGTTGAGCCCCTGCAATATCGGTGATTCCATCTGTTTCGTACTTGTCGGGCGACAAAGTTACGAATTTTTCGCGATCCCGCCTATCGATTCCCGAAGAAGCGGGGCGGTCGTCCGGTCAGACGTAGAGCCGGATCTGGTGCAGCAGCGTGGCGGTGAAGAAAAGGCCGATGACGATGCAGAGCAGGATCAACAGCCCGTTGAGCATCCGCGCGTCGGGCTTGGTGCGCAGTTCGCGGTTCTTGGCGATGTATTCGCGGAAAAAGAGGTAGAGCGCCGGCACGGTCGAAGCGGCCAGCAGGAAGTCTTCGGGAATACCGAAGAAGTAGACCTTCGCCAGCCCGATCAGCGCCCAGTGGCAGAGGAACAGCACGAGGAAGATGTTGATACGGTGCGTGAAGGCCAGCATCAGACCGATGGTGAAGACCGCCACCGAACAGGGCATCACGGGCATGGTCATCATCGGGAACGACAGCCCCCGAGCCAGCGAAAAGAGCGGATAGGCCAGCGGCATGAGGTAGAGCAACAGGGCGAAGCCGTTGGGGCGGCTCGTGCGCTCGAAGCGCGTGAAATCGGCATAGAGGTCGTAGAGCCAGATCACGGCCATGATCCCCCAGAAGAGGGCCAGCACGTCGCTGTGGCTGCGCTGGCCGCACCAGACCAGATAGTAAACCACGGCGATCCAGGCGTTGAGACCCGCCAGAAAGAGTTTCATGGCCCGTTTGACATTCTGCGTCGGGCGGAGGTAGAGCAGGACGGTGAGCACTGCCGCCGCTGCCACGATCGCGATCTGCCACGGCCACGTGGCGGCATTGTAACGTGCGATGGTATTCCAGAAAATCTCCATGCAATCAGGCTTTACGGGGTTTGCGGCGCCGCGTGAGCGAGAAGGCGCGGCGGCGGAAGAGTAAGATCGGCACCGTCGAACCGACGGCCAGCATGAAGACGACGCTGACGGTGACCGTCGCGTTGAGTAGGAACGCATCCATATACTGCCGCGCCGCATCGCTCTCGGCGGTGTGCTGCATGAGCATGATCAGGGCGAAGACCGTCTTGTAGGCGTAGATGCCCGGCACCATCGGCAGCAGCGCCGGAATCGAGAGGACGGTGGTCGGGCAGTAGATCCGGCCGCCGAGCCAGAGGCTTCCCAGTCCGATGAGCAGCGAGGCGCAGAGCGTCGCCGTGGTAATGTCGAGTCCCGCGCAGGTCATCAGGCCAAAACGCAGGGCGTGGCCTGCGGCGGCCAGCAGGGCGATCGACGGGAAGGCCCGCAGGGGCGGGTCGGAGATGGCCCCGAACCCGATCGCCGCGACAGCCGCGAAAAACCCGTCGACGAAAATATCCGCAGCGATCATAGCAGGCTTCCCTTAACCATTAACAACGTGACGGACAGCCCCACGGCGATGCAGAGGATCAGCAGCAGGGCGCCGATCAGACGGCTGCAACCGATCAGCACGTGCCCCTCGACGATGTCGATCACGCCGTTGATGAGCGGCACGCCCGGAACGAGGAACAGCACGCTCGTGGCGATGGCCGTCTCGGCCGTGCAGTCGAAGCGCAGCGCCGACGAAGCGCACAGCGACGCGACGAAGGCCGAGAGAATGAAGATGATGAAGTGGTTCACGCCGGCTTTGGTCAACTGCTGCCGGGCCGAAAAGCCCGCCAGCGTGGAGGTGAAGACGATCCCCACGGCCACCCAGTCGCCGTTGAAGAGTTTGCAGAACGAAGCGTTGGCCAGCCCCACGACCATGAGCACGAACATCGGGTCCATGCGCGGCTTTGCGGTCAGTTTGCGGAACTTCTCGCGGATCACATCGAGCGGCAGCCGCCGGTCGACGGCCTCCCAGCTCAGCGAACTGAGGTCGGAGTTGCGTTCGAAACTGATCGGCAGGTGCGGAATCTCGACCACCTGCGTCACCACCTGCGGGTTCCCCTCCTCGCGCACGGTCAGGATCGACGTGCGCTGGAAAGTGGTCAGCCGCACGTCGACCGACTGCGAGGCGCCGATACGGCGCGCATTGCGCACCACGCGCGAGGTATGCACGCCCGACCCCAGCAGGTAGGTGGCGTACTCGCCGATAAAATCGAGCAGCTCGGTCAGTTCCGCTTGTGTTTTCATGACGGCGCAAAGTTAATAAAAATTTTAAACAACCTCGCGCTCCGGACGAATTGACCCATCCGTCGGAAGAAAAAACCGAATCCTCCGTTTTTTCGGCGGGCAGTCCAATTTTTTCCGTTTTTTTTCGTTAGATTTGTTAGAATATTAAACGTCAAAATGGCCGGACTCTATCTCCATATCCCCTTCTGCAAGCGTGTCTGCGCCTACTGCGACTTCTACAAGTCGGCCGACCTGCGGCCGATGAAGGCCGTCGTGGAGGCGATGCACGACGAACTGCGCCGCGAAGCGGGATTCCTGCCTGCGGAGCAGTTGCGCACGATCTATTTCGGCGGCGGAACCCCCTCGCTGCTGCCGCCCGAGGAGTTGGAGGAGTTCATCGCCCACGCCGCCGAACTCTTCGACTGCACGGTCCTCGAAGAGTGCACCGTCGAGGCCAACCCCGACGACCTGACGCCCGACTACCTGCGGCGGCTGGCCCGCACGCGGGTCGACCGCCTCTCGATCGGCGTACAGTCGTTCGACGACGGGGAGCTGCGCCTGATGAACCGCCGCCATACGGCCGACGCGGCGCGCAAGGCCGTGCGACAGGCGCAGGAGGCGGGCTTCGGCAACGTGACCGTCGACCTGATCTTCGGCGTACCCGGATTCGGCGCCGCGACGCTCGCACGCAATCTGCGCGAAACGGTCGCGCTGGGCGTGCAGCACGTTTCGGCATACCATTTGACCGTAGAGCCGCAGACGGCCTTCGGCCGCCGCATGGCGCAGGGCAGGTTCTCCCCCGTGACGGAAGAGACGAGCGAAGAGGAGTTCCTCACGGTGCACCGCACGCTCCGCGACGCCGGATTCGAGCACTACGAAGTCTCGAACTACGCCCTGCCCGGCCGCCGGGCGATCCACAACAGCGCCTATTGGAGCGGAGACCCCTATCTGGGAATCGGCCCTGCGGCACATTCGTTCGACGGCGAATGCCGGCGCTGGGCCGTCGCCGACATCGGGCGCTACCTGGCCGGCGGCGACCGCTACGAATCGGAGCGCCTGACCGAACGCGACCGCTACAACGAGACCGTGATGACGGCGCTTCGCACGGCCGAAGGGCTCGATACGAAGGCGATCGGGCGACGGTTCGGGCCGGCACGGCTCGAAACCCTGCTCGACGCGGCGCGCCCGTGGCTCGACGCGGGCGACGCCACCCTGCGCGACGGACAGCTGGCGATCCCCGCCGAACGGTTTTTGCTGTCGGACGCCGTGATCGCCGCTCTGTTCTGGGAATGTTAAGGTTAAGTTATTATTAAATATTTTTATGAATTTGCAAATATAGATCATTCGGCAGTACCTTTGCAGGTGAAACACCTTCCTGTCGACCGCAGGTACGAACCGAATTATCAAAAATCCGACAAGATATGAACGAAAACGAACTGCTGACGCCCGACTACCTCTTCGAGGTGAGCTGGGAGGTCTGCAACAAAGTCGGCGGCATCCACACCGTCGTTTCGACCAAGGCCCGCACCGTCGAAAGCAAACTGGGCGACAACTATCTGCTCATCGGCCCCGACATCCAGCGCGAAGGCGACAATCCCGAATTCGAGGAGGACGACGAGCTGCTCAAAGCGTGGCGCCAGAGCGTCTACAACGACGGCATCCGCATCCGCATCGGCCGCTGGCGCGTCGTCGGCCGTCCGATCGCGGTGCTGGTCGACTATACGTCGCTCTTCCCGAAGAAGGACGACATCCTGAAATTCCTGTGGGAGACCTACCACGTCGACTCGATCTCAGGACAGTGGGACTACATCGAGCCGGTGCTCTTCGGCCACGCGGCCGGACAGGTCATCGCCTCCTACGTGGAGAACTTCTGCGCCTCGACGGACAAGGTGGTGGCCCACTTCCACGAGTGGATGACCGCCGCCGGCGGACTCTACCTGCGCAAGTACTCGCCCTACGTGGCGACGGTCTTCACGACCCACGCCACGGTGACGGGCCGCTGCGTGGCCGGCAACGGGCTGCCGCTCTACAAGGATCTGGGACGGCTCAACGCCGGCGAACTGGCGCGCCAGTTCAACGTCGTGGCCAAACACTCGATCGAGAAGATCGCCTCGCAGGAACACGACGTGTTCTGCACCGTGAGCGAAATCACCGCCCGCGAATGCGAGAGCCTGCTGGGCAGCACGGTGGACGTCGTCACCCCCAACGGCTTCGAGGACGACTTCGTGTGGAACGGCAGGGAGTTCGACGAAAAACGGGCCGAGGCACGCCGCGCGATGATCCGCACGGCCGAGGCGACGCTGAGCTGCAAATTCGACGGCGAACCCCTGATCGTCGGCACGAGCGGCCGCTACGAATTCCGCAACAAAGGCATCGACATCTTCCTCGACGCCCTGAAACAGCTCGCCGAAACGGACGCCCTCGACCGCGAGGTGCTGGTCTACATCACCGTACCGTCCGCCACGACCGGCCCCCGCAAGGATTTGCAGGCGCATTTGGCCGACGAAAACAGCCCGATCGATCCCAAGCAGAACCGTTTCTGCACCCACTACCTCGAACATCCCGAATGGGATCAGATCCTCAACTCGATCGCCGGCAGCGTGCTGGCCAACCCGTCGTCGAAGGTGAAGGTGGTCTTCGTTCCCACCTACCTCAACGGCCGCGACGGCATCTTCGACAAGAGCTACTACGAACTGCTGGTGGGAATGGACATGACGCTCTTCCCCTCGTACTACGAGCCGTGGGGATACACGCCGCTCGAATCGACGGCCTTCTCGGTACCGACGCTCACCACCACGCTGGCCGGATTCGGACTCTGGGCCGGTTCTCAGGGCGAACACGAGGGCGTGACGCTCGTCGCACGCAACGACGACAACTACGCCGAAGCGGCTCGCGAAATCGCCAAGGCGCTGCTGCATTTCACCAAATATACCCCGCAGGAGGTCGAAATCGCCCGCAACGCCGCCGCCGAACTGTCGCGCACGGCCCTGTGGAGCGAACTCTACGCAGCCTACGAAAAAGCCTATTCCGAAGCGATCGAACGTTCGGTGACCCGTACCAACCGTGCGGTGCTCAACGACGGAGGCGGTACGACCGAACAGATCAATTTCGTGCGGCAGCAGCTCATCATCGAAAAACCGCACTGGAACCGCGTGATGGTCGAGAAGGTGCTTCCCAAGCGTCTCCACGCCCTCGAAGTGCTCTCGCACAACCTTTGGTGGAGCTGGACCAGCGGCGCCCGCGACCTGTTCGAGTACATCGACCAGAAGTTGTGGTCGGAGTGCGAGAAGAACCCGATCGTATTCCTCGACCGGCTGCCGCTCGAACGGTTGCAGGAGTTGGAACAGGACGGTTCGTTCCTTGCGATGCTCGACGGCGTCTACGCCATGTTCAACGAATACATGAGCGAAAAACCCGATCCGAAGGCGCCGACGATCGCCTACTTCTCGATGGAATACGGACTGCACTCGTCGTTGAAGATCTATTCGGGCGGCCTGGGCATCCTCGCCGGCGACTACCTCAAAGAGGCGTCGGACAAGAACGTGCCGATGGTTGCCATGGGGCTGCTCTACCGTTACGGCTACTTCACGCAGCGGCTCTCGGCGCAGGGGGCGCAGGAGGCGACCTACGAGGCGCAGAACTTCTCGAAGCTGCCGATTTCGCCCGTGCGCGACGAGTTGGGCAACTGGACGACCGTACAGATCGCCCTGCCGGGGCGTACGCTCTCGGCCCGCGTCTGGCGATGCCAGGTCGGCCGCACCGACCTCTTCCTGCTCGACACCGACTACGAAGCCAATCTCGACGAAGACCGTCAGATCACCCACTACCTCTACGGCGGCGACTGGGAGAACCGGCTCAAACAGGAGCTGCTGCTCGGCCTGGGCGGCATCCGCGCCCTGAGGGCCATGGGCATCAAGCAGGAGGTCTACCACTGCAACGAGGGCCATGCGGCCTTCATCGGCATCGAGCGCATCCGCGATCTGGTGCGCCGCAAGCTCACCTTCTCCGAAGCGCTGGAAGTAGTCCGCTCGTCGTCGCTCTTCACGACCCACACCCCCGTGCCGGCCGGCCACGACGCCTTCCCCGAGTCGATGATCCGCCAATACCTCGCCCACTACCCCGACGTGCTGGGCATCACGTGGGAACAGTTCATCAATCTGGGCAAGACCAACCCCAACGACCCCGAAGAGCGCTTCTCGATGTCGGTGCTGGCGTGCAACCTCTCGCAGGAGGTCAACGGCGTTTCGTGGCTCCACGGCGAGGTGTCGAAGGACATCCTGGGCAACATGTGGCCCGGCTACTTCAAGAACGAGCTGCACATCGGTTACGTCACCAACGGCGTACACTTCCCCACGTGGTGCGCCTCCAATCTGCGGCGGCTCTACATGCGCTACTTCCCCGAAGGGTTTTCTGGGCACGACTACGACATCCCCGCCTGGCAGAAGGTGCACGACATCCCCGCCGCCGAACTTTGGCAGGAGCGCATTTTCCTCAAACGCAAGCTGGTGGATCACATCCGCAAACGGTACAGCGACCCCGCCCAGGTGCGCATCGACTCGCCGCGCCAGATGGTGCAGATCGTCGAGGGGATCAAACCCGACGTACTGACGATCGGCTTCGCACGCCGCTTCGCCACCTACAAGCGCGCCTACCTGCTCTTCACGAACCTCGACCGCCTGTCGGCGATCGTCAACAACAAGGAGCGGCCCGTGCAGTTCATCTTCGCGGGCAAGGCGCACCCCAACGACAAGCCGGGGCAGGATCTCATCAAACGCATCGTCGAGGTGGCGGCCATGCCGCAATTCGTCGGGAAAATTCTCTTCCTGCAAAACTACGACATGGAATTGGCGCGAAAAATGGTGCAGGGCGTAGACGTGTGGCTCAACACGCCGACCCGCCCGCTCGAAGCGTCGGGTACGTCGGGAGAGAAGTGCGTCATGAACGGCGTGCTGCAATTCTCGGTGCTCGACGGCTGGTGGGTCGAGGGCTACAAGGAGGGCGCCGGCTGGGCGCTGCCGATGGAACGGACCTTCGCCGACCAGCGGTTCCAGGACGAACTGGACGCGGAGATGATCTACAATACGATCGAGGAGCAGATCGTACCGCTCTACTACAAGCGCGACGAACAGAATATCCCGCGCGACTGGGTCGAATCCGTCAAACGGTGCGTGGCCGACATCGCGGCGAACTTCACGACCAACCGCATGATGCGCGACTACGAGGAGCGCTTCTACGGCAAGCTGGCGGCACGCCGGCACGAGATCGTCGCGGGAGACTACATGCTGGCGCGCGAAATCGCGGCATGGAAACGCCGGATCTCGGCCGCGTGGGACAAGGTGCGCATCGTCGAGGTCAAGCAGGCGAAGATCGACCGCGAAGCGATGTTCGTCGGGGAGCACTACCCCTTCGAGATCAAGATCGACGTGGCCGACCTCCGTCCCGAAGACATCGGCGCCGAGCTGGTCGTGGCCAAGCAGATCGAGTACGGCCAGCCGGTCAACGTGATCGAAACCGTACCGCTCGAACGCACGGCCGTCGAGGGGACGACCGTCACCTACGCGCTCGACTACCGTTCGGGCCGCTCGGGGTCGTTCGACGTGGCGCTGCGCATCTACCCCTCGAACCCGCATCTGCCGCACCGCATGGATTTCGCGCTGGTGAAGTGGGCGTAGACGCGGTCGCCGCCGCAAGAGACTTCCGGACCGCTCCTCCGGCGTCGTTTCCGGCGCCGGAGGGTCTGCGGACCGCAAACGCAAAATTTCGGCAACCCGTTTGAGCCGGGAAGGTGCCGCCCCGAAAGGACGGAGGAGTGCGAGGCTGCGATTTTTACGTTTTCGTTGTTGGAAAACCGGATATTTTTCAATAACTTTACTGAAACGATCCTAACTATCACAACATAAACCATGTCTGCACTTACTTTCGACAAGAACGAACTGGGTAACCTCGAATATTCGCTGCAACGCGAGGTGCTCTCGACCGACCGCCGCGGCGGCTACATGAGCACCACGATCGTATGCTGCAATACGCGCAGGTACCACGGTCTGATGGTCGCCCCGATCGGCAGGGGAGACCAGACCTGCGTGCTGCTGTCGTCGCTCGACGAGACCATCGTCCAGCACGATCAGTCGTTCAATCTGGCCATCCACCGTTTCCGCGGCGTCTACGAACCGCGCGGCCACAAGTACATCACCGACTTCGCCTACACGCCGACCCCGACGATCACCTACCGCGTGGGCGGCGTCATCCTGCGCAAGGAGCTGCTGTGGATTCACAAGCGCACGCAGCTGATGATCCGCTACACGCTGCTCGACTCGCCGGCCGACATCCGCCTGCGGCTGCGGCCCTTCTTCGCCTATCGCGAGAAGGAGGCGCTGACCCATGCCAACATGGAGGCCAACGGTCGCTCCTACCCCGTGCAGGGCGGCGTGAAGAACCGCCTCTACGAAGGCTATCCGTGGCTCTACCTCCAAACGAACCGGCCCGACGCCGAATTCGTGGCCGCACCCGACTGGTACTACGGATTCGAATACCCGCAGGAGCTGGCCCGCGGCTACGACGGGTACGAAGACCTGCTGACGACGGGCTATTTCGAACTGCCCCTGTCGAAGGGACAGAGCGTGATCTTCTCGGCGTCGGTCGAAGAGATGGCCTCGTCGGCCGAGATCGGCGCGCTGTTCGACCGCGCGCTGGCACGCCGCACCCACAAGATCGATTTCCACAGCCTGCTGCGCCACTCGGCCCGGCAGTTCGTCATCCGGCGCCCCGACGGCCGCACGGAGGTGATGGCCGGCTATCCGTGGCTCACGGCGCAGATCGCCCGCGAAGCCTTCATGTCGCTGCCGGGCATCACGCTCGAACAGGATCACAAGGAGGACTGCATCGACGTGCTGGACAGCGTGTGCCGCACGCTCCGCGACGGCGATTTCGCCGGTTCGGCATCGGCCGCGCAGGAAGCCGACGCCCCGCTGTGGTTCTTCTACACATTGCAGGAACTGGAATCCGAGATCGGCAGCCGCGAGATCTGGCGCCGCTACGGCGAAGCGATGAAGTCGATCCTCGCGGCTTACCGCCGCGGCATCGGCGGCCGTGTGGCGCTGCACGGCAACGGACTGGTCTGGGCGTCGGACGAGCACGTGGCGCTCACATGGATGAATTCCTATGCGGACGGGCGGCCCGTCACCCCTCGCAACGGGTATCAGGTCGAGATCAACGCCCTGTGGTACAACGCCGTCAGCTATGCGCTGTCACTGGCCGAAGAGGCGGGCGACAAGGCGTTCGCCGCCGAATGGAAGGAGACTCCGGCGCAGACCAAGGCGTCGTTTCTGGAAAAATTCTGGCTTCCGGAAGAGGGATACCTGGCCGATTTCGTAAACGACGCCGAGACCAACCGCTTCATCCGCCCCAACATGGTCGTCGCCTGCGGCCTGAACTACACGATGCTCGACGAGGAGCAGCTCATCTCCGTGCTGCGCATCGTCCGCCAATACCTGCTCACCCCGAAGGGGCTGCGTTCGCTCTCGCCGCAGAATCCGCTCTACAACGGCTCCTACGCCGGCGACGACCGGATGCGCTCCCATGCCGCGATGAACGGTACGGTGTGGGTATGGCCGCTGCCCTTCTACGTCAAGGCCCGCTATGCGCTCACCGGCGCCGACTGCACACCCGAAGTCGAGCGGTTCCTCGCCGACTTCGACGAGGACATCCAGTGCCACGGCATCGGTTCGATCTCGAAGATGTACGACGCCGACCCGCCCTTCGCCCCTAAAAGCGCGATCTCCTATGCGTGGAGCGTCGGCGCCGTGCTGGAACTCTACCGGCTCATGGAGCGCTTCGACCCCGCATGGCGGAAGAAGAGGGAGAAGGCCGCCCCGAAAACAGGCTCCCGCCGAGCGGCCGGTGCGGCGAAACCCCGCACGGCGACGGAGGCGGCGGACGAAGAGGCGAAACCCGCGAAACGCCCCAAAGCCCCGGCCAAAGGGAACGGAAGGCGCAAAACAGAACGTAAAACCGTCAAAAAATAGTCAGCCATGAGAGTGTTAATGTTCGGATGGGAATTTCCCCCTCATATCGCAGGCGGTCTGGGTACGGCCTGCTACGGCATGACGCGCGGGCTGGCGCGAAACGATGTCAACGTGACCTTCGTCATGCCCCGTGCCACCGGAGACGAAGACCAGAACTATGTGCGCGTGGTCAACGCCAGCGACGTGGAGACGCTCTTCGGCGGCGCCTCCGGCGATACGGAGGAGCTGTGGAAGAAGATGTCGTTCATCCATATCGACTCGAACATGGTCCCCTACGTCTCGCCCGAAGAGTACAAGTCCTATCACGACGAGTACGTCCGCACGGGACGCAAGACGCGGGAGACGACCGACCTCTGGAAGCAGCGCTACACCTTTTCGGGCAAATACGGCGCGAACCTCATGGAGGAGGTGGCGCGCTATGCGATGGTAGCCGCGCAGGTGGCCCGCGATCTGGCGGGGCAGTTCGACGTGATCCACGCCCACGACTGGCTCACCTACTTCGCCGGAATCGCCGCCAAACGGGTCTCCGGAAAACCGCTGGTCGTGCACATGCACGCCACGGAGTTCGACCGCAGCGGCGAGAACATCAATTCGCAGACCTATGCCATCGAACGCGCGGGCATGGAGGCCGCCGACCGTGTGATCGCCGTGTCGAACCTCACGCGCAACATCATCGTCTCCCGCTACGGCATTCCGGCCGAAAAGGTGGTGACGGTGCACAACGCCGTGCGGTTCGCCGAGGCGGAGTGCGCCGCCCCCGAACGCGGCGTCGGGGACAAGATCGTCACCTTCCTGGGGCGCATCACCTATCAGAAGGGGCCCGACTACTTCGTCGAGGCAGCCGCCAAGGTGCTCAAACGGGTGCCGAACGTGCGCTTCGTGATGGCCGGTTCGGGCGATATGATGAACCACGTCATCCGCCGCGTGGCGCGTCTCGGCATCGCCGACCGCTTCCACTTCACGGGATTCCTGCGCGGCGAGGATGTGCACCGCATGTTCCAGCTGTCGGACGTCTACGTGATGCCCTCGGTGTCGGAACCCTTCGGCATCTCGCCGCTCGAAGCGATGCGCTCGAACGTGCCGGTCATCATCTCCAAGCAGAGCGGTGTGGCCGAAGTGCTCGACTACGCGCTCAAAGTCGACTATTGGGACGTGGACGCCCTGTCGGATGCGATCTATGCCCTGATTACCTATCCCGCGCTGGCGAAGATGTTCGCCGAGAAGGGGCTCGACGAGGTGACCGGACTCAAATGGGACAACGCTGCCGCGAAGATCAAGGCGGTCTATCAGGCGGTCATCGACGAGGCGGCCGCACGCCAACGGGAATAACAACACAAACGACATATCACCATGAAAACGATTTGTTTCTATTTTCAGGTTCATCAGCCCTGGCGGCTGAAAACCTACCGGTTTTTCAATATGGGCGTGGATCACAACTACCTCGACGATCTGACCAACCACGCCATCCTGCAAAAAGTGGCGCGGCAGTGCTACCTGCCGATGAACGCCCTGCTGCTGAACCTCATCAAGGAGCAGAAGGGCAAATTCCGCTGCTCGTTCTCGATCACGGGGTCGGCCGTCGAACAGTTCCGAGCCTATGCGCCCGAAGTGCTCGACTCGTTCCGCGAACTGGCTGCCACGGGATGCGTGGAGTTCCTGGCCGAGACCTACTCCCACTCGCTGGCATCACTCCGCTCGAAGGAGGATTTCGAGGAGCAGGTGAAACTCCATACGGCCCTCGTGCGCAAGGAGTTCGGGATGAAACCCACGGCCTTCCGAAACACGGAGCTGATCTACTCCGACCAAATCGGCGAAACGGTCGCCCAGATGGGGTTCAAGACCATCCTGGCCGAAGGCGCCAAACACGTGCTGGGCTGGAAATCGCCCAACTACGTCTATGCCAACGCACTGAATCAAAAACTGCACGTGCTGCTGCGCAACTACAAACTGTCGGACGACATCGCCTTCCGTTTCTCGAACCGCAGCTGGAACGAATGGCCGCTGACGGCCGACAAGTTCGCCGGCTGGATCGCCTCGGACGATACGGTGGGCGAGGTGGTGAACCTCTTCATGGACTACGAGACCTTCGGCGAGCACCAGAAGGCTTCGACGGGCATCTTCGATTTCATGAAGGCGCTGCCCAAAGCGGCACTGGCCACACGCAAGCTGGAATTCGCCACCGTGAGCGAGGCGGCGAAGAAGTACCAGCCCGTGGCGGTGCTCCACTGCCCGCACGTGATGTCGTGGGCCGACGAGGAGCGCGACGTCACGGCATGGCTGGGCAACGAGTTGCAAAACGAAGCCTTCACGAAGCTATACGGCCTGAGAGATAAGATCAAGGCGTTAAAAAACAAGGATTTCGACTACGTGTGGAACTTCCTCCAAACTTCCGACCACTTCTACTACATGGCTACCAAATGGTTGTCGGACGGCGACGTGCACTCCTATTTCAACCCCTACGGATCGCCCTACGAAGCCTTCATCAACTACATGAACGTACTGTCGGATTTCGAGATCGAGGTGGACAAAGCCTGCGAGGCCAAACGCATACGGCTCCGCGCCTGAGCGCATACCGCCCGAACGTGAATATGCGGTGCGACGGGAGATCCCGTCGCACCGCATTTCGTTTCGTCCCGGCCCAGGTCTCCCAAAGGGAAAGCATCCGCGCCGCGCTTCGGCGGCCGCTGCGGACAGCAGTGCGAAACGACGCACGCCCCTGTCCGAAGCGAGTGCGGACCCCAGCACCGCACGACGCCGTACGACGAAAGGCTGGAAAGCGAGAAGGTCAGGCTTCGCCGATCTTGCCGCCGAACTGGTCGCCCGTATGCTGCGGCGTAGGAATGACGATCTGACCGTGCACGCTCTCGTAACGGACGATATTCTCCTGCAACGACATCAGCAGGCGCTTGGCATGTTCCGGCGTGAGGATGATGCGGCTCTTGACCTTCGCTTTGGGAACGGCAGGCATGACAGCCGCGAAATCGATGATGAACTCCGAAGTGGAATGCGCGATGATGGCGAGATTCGAGTAGTTGCCCTGCGCGACCGTCTCGTCCAGTTCGAGATCGATACCTAAATTTTTGTTCTCAGCCATAACTCCATGTAGGAAAGACGTAATTAAAATATGTATGAACCGAGGCTTTATCAACGATGAAATTACGTCCTTCCTAACTTACGGCGTCTTCCGACGAACGCCAAATTCCATGATTGACACATCCTCCGAATCCCCCGTCGGGAAGGGAAACCTGCAATGAAGACCCTGCACGCGATGCACCGGTGCGGCGCCAGGCCGGTTGTTTCATGGCAAAGATAGATTCCGGCGCCCGAAAATATTCGTCCGACGGCACAAAGTTTTCAATCATTTATCAACAATCGCACCCCGCCCGACGGCAAAAGCACGACCTCCCGACCGTGCTTCCGATCAAAAACGCGGCCGAGCCGCAGAGCGATTCTAAGATATTGATAAAATTTATAAATTTTTCACCCTCCGCACTTGATTTTGCGGATTTTTTCATATATTTATAATCCGAAAAAACAGGAAAAACCTTAAAACTTCTCGATATGAAAAACTACTCAGCGAAAGAGATCAAGAACATCGTCCTGATCGGCGCCCCCGGCTCCGGAAAAACCACCCTCGCCGAAGCAATGGCCTACGAGGGGAAGGTCATCGACCGCAGGGGCGCCGTCGAAACGAACAATACGCTGTCGGACAACACCGACATCGAACACGAATACAAACGCTCGATCTACTCCACGATCCTCTTCACGGAGTTCATGGAACGCAAGCTCAACATCATCGACTGTCCGGGATCGGACGACTTCTGCGGCAGCCTCTTCTCGGCCTTCAAGGTGGGCGACGTGGGAGTAATGGTCTTCAACGCCCAGAACGGCTGGGAAGTCGGTTCGGAGATTCAGGCGCGCTATTCGCGCGAACTGTCGAAACCGCTCATCGGCGTCATCAACCAGCTCGACGCCGAGAAGGCCAACTTCGAGGGGACGGTCGAGAGCATCCGCGCCGCATCGCGCGTGAAACCCGTCATCGTGCAGTACCCCGTCAACCAGGGGCCGGGCTTCAACGCCTTCATCGACGTGCTGATGATGAAACTCTACCGCTTCAAAGACGAGAACGGCACGCGCGAGGAGCTCGATATTCCGGCCGAGGAGATGGAGCGCGCCACGGAGCTGAACCGCGAACTGGTGGAGATGGCCGCCGAGAACGACGAGGCGCTCATGGAGCTCTATTTCGAAAAGGGGACGCTCACGCAGGACGACATCCGTTCGGGACTCAAAATCGGTCTCTCGCGGCGTGAAGTCATGCCTCTGTTCTGCACCAGCGGCAAGCGCGACGTCGGAACGAAACGCCTCATGGAGTTCATCATCAACGTCGCTCCGGGGCCGCTCAAAGCGCCCAAATTCCTCTCGACCGAGGGCGAGGAGATCGCCGCCGACGAGACGCAGCCGGCCGTGGCGTTCGTCTTCAAGAGCCAGATCGAACCCCACATCGGCGAGATCAGCTACCTGCGCGTGATCCGCGGCAAACTCACCGAAGGCATGGAGCTGCTCAACACCCGCACGGGCAACAAGGAGAAGGTTTCGCAGCTCTTCGCCGTGGCGGGCAAAAACCGCATCAAAGTGACCGAACTGGCGGCCGGCGACATCGGCTGCACGGTCAAGTTGAAAGGCACGCGCACCAACGACACGCTCGCGGCACCCTCCGCACCCGTGACGATCACCCCGATCGTATTCCCCGAACCGCGTTACCGCGCCGCCGTACAGCCCAAGGTCAAGGCCGACGAGGAGAAGCTGGGCAAACTGCTCAACGACGCCAAGTACGAAGACCCGACGATTCTGGTCGGATATTCCAAGGAGCTGAAACAAACGATCATACAAGGCCAGGGCGAGCATCACCTCAACATCCTCAAAGCGCGCCTGGCCGCCGATAACAAGATGGAGATCGAGTACATCGCGCCGCGAATCCCCTACCGCGAGACCATCACCAAAGTGGCGCAGGCCGACTACCGCCACAAGAAACAGTCGGGCGGATCGGGCCAGTTCGGCGAGGTGCACATGGTGATCGAACCCTACTACGAAGGGATTCCCGAACCGAAGAGCTACAAGATTCCGGGCAAGGGCGACATCACGGTCAACATCAAGGGCAAGGAGGAGTACGACCTGCCGTGGGGCGGCAAGTTGCAGTATTACAACTCGATCGTAGGCGGTGCCATCGACGCGCGCTTCATGCCGGCGATCCTCAAAGGCATCATGGAGAAGATGGACGAAGGCCCGCTGACGGGCTCCTACGCCCGCGACATCCGCGTAGTGATCTACGACGGCAAGATGCACCCGGTGGATTCGAACGAAATCTCGTTCAAGCTGGCGGCCCGCAACGCCTTCAAGGAGGCGTTCCGCAATGCGGGCCCCAAGATCATGGAACCGATTTACAGCATCGAGGTGCTGACGCCGAGCGAATACATGGGCGCCGTGATGAGCGACCTGCAAAACCGCCGCGCAATGATCGAGGGCATGAACTCGGACAAGGGATTCGACCGTCTGAACGCCCGCGTGCCGCTGGCCGAGCTCTATCGTTATTCGACGACGCTCTCGTCGCTCACGTCGGGGGCGGCGACCTATACGATGCGTTTCTCCTCCTACGAACAGGTGCCCGCCGACGTGCAGGCCAAACTGCTCAAAGAGTACACCGACACCGACGAGGAGTAGGTCTCCGCAGCCATTTACGACCGAAGAGGCGCCCGAAACTGATCGGGCGCCTCTTCTCTCATTCCCGCCGGCGGCGGTACGAAAACGGGTCACAACACCTCGGCCACGACGAAGGTCGAACCGCCGATGAAGATCGTGTCGGCGGGAGCGGCGAGCGCCTTCGCCCTGGTCACGGCCTCGGGAACCGTTGCGACCGCTTCGCCGTCGAGACCCGCCGCCGCAGCGCGGGCGGCCAGTTCCGACACCGGAAGCGCCCGTTCGCTGGCCGCCTGCGTAAAGAGATAGTAGGCGTCGCGCGGCAACAGCGCCAGAATGGCGTCGATGTCCTTGTCTCCCGAAAAGCCCACGACGCAGTAGAGACGGCCGCCTTCGTGCGAGCGGCGCAGCTGTTCGGCCACATAGGCCAGTCCGTGCGCATTATGCCCCGTATCGCACAACACTTTGGGCCGCTCGCCCAACGACTGCCAACGCCCTTGCAGCGCGGTCGTGCGGGCGGCGCTCGCCGCGCCGTCGACGAAGGCGCGGCGGCTGATCGTCAGCGGCGTCTGTTCGTGCAGCAAGTCGAGCGTGGCCAGCGCCGTCAGGACATTGCGGCACTGGTACTCGCCCAGCAGGTCGAGATCGAAATCGAGCACGTGGCCGTCGCGGCGGCGCACCATGCGGAAGTGCTGCCGGTCGCCGCACAGCTCGTGGCCCTCGCAGGCGAACTCCCGCTCGGCGTAGACCACGCGCGTCTTGTTCGCGGCGGCAACCTGCTCGAACACCGCATCGTAGGCCGCGTTCGCTTCGCCCAGCACGAAGGGAATGCTCTTCTTGATGATACCGGCCTTCTCGGCGGCGATCTTCGCCAGCGTATCGCCCAGCAGCGCCGTATGTTCCAGTCCGACGTTGGTCACCACGCTCACGATGGGCAGCAGGATGTTCGTGGCGTCGAGCCGCCCGCCCAGCCCCGTCTCGATGACGGCTACCTCGACGTCGCTCTGTGCGAAGTAGTCGAACGCCAGGGCCGCCGTCATCTCGAAGAACGAAAGTCCCAGCTCGGTCATCTTGTCACGGTGCTTGTCGACGAAATTGACCACTTTCTGCTTGGGGATCATCTCGCCGTCGACACGGATGCGTTCGCGGAAATCGTGCAGATGCGGCGACGTGAAGAGCCCCGTGCGGTAACCGGCCTGTTGCAGCACGGCGGCGATGATGTGCGAAACGGAACCCTTGCCGTTGGTTCCCGCGACATGGATCGTGAAGTAGTTCCGCTGCGGGTTGCCCAAATGCCGGCAGAAAGCCGCGATACGTTCCAGACCCGGTTTGTAGGCCGTGACGCCCTTTTCCTGAAACGTCGGCATCGACGAAAAGAGAAATTCGAGCGTTTGTGAATAGTTCATGCGAAGCGATATTTGTTTGGATTAATCGACCAGGTAGTTGCGCCGCTTGACGCGATAGGCGACGTAGTAAAGGAGGCAGAGCAGCATCACGTACTGGGCTATCCGCCCCAAGTAGTCGCCGTAGCGGGTATAGACGGTCAGCTCGTCCGACAAGGCGACCGGAGCCGTCAGCACGCCCCGACGGGCCCAGCCGAGCGTCGGGCCGACCACGTCGCCCCGCGCGTTGATGAAGCCCGAAATGCCGGTATTGGCGCTGCGCGCCACGGCACGGCGGTGCTCAATCGCGCGCAAACGCGAAAAAGAGAAGTGCTGGCGGTGAATGGCCGTATCGCGCCACCAGCCGTCGTTGGTGATGACCAGGATCAACTGCGCCCCGCCGCGGACGAACTCGCCCACGTAGGCGCCGTAGACCGATTCGTAGCAGACGGCCGGCGCCACCCGCACGCTGTCGGCCGCAAAGACCGTGCGCTGCGTATCGACGCCCAGCTGGCCGGTCGTACCGCCCAGATCGATGATAAGGAAACTCAGCCAGTCGAAGAGCCACGGCAGCGGCATCTTCTCGACACCGATCACCAGCCGCGACTTGTGGTGGATGTCCCGCACACCCCCGGCGTCGAGAGCCAGCGCCGTGTTGAACCGGTCGTACCAGACACCGTTGCGGAAACGCGCCGTCGCGGTCTGATTTCCCTCGGCATAGACTTTATAGGTGTCGGCCCCCACCACCAGCAGCGCATCCGGATGGTCGGCCGCCAGCGCCGCTTCGAACTGCGCGAGCGAAGGACTGGCCGACAGCCAGGCTTCGTTGAGCCCCTCGACGAGCGCCGTCTCGGGCATGGCGATCAACTGCGCCGACGAAGGAACTTCGGCCAGCAGCGACAGCAGGTTTTCGTGCTGCCACCCCGGCGCGGTATTGAACTTGTCGTAGCAGTCGACGTTGGGCTGCACGACCGCCGTCTCGATCCGCTGCGCAGGCTCCTCCCAGCACGCATAGATCGCAAGCGACACGGCTGCCGGCACGACGACGGCCAGCGCCGCACGCACCCAGTGCCGCACGCTGCGCCGATGCAGCCACGCCTCGAAAAAGAGCAGGTTGCAGACCAGCACCCACAGCGTACCGCCGAAGATACCCGTATATTCGTACCACTGCACGGCCCATGTGTCGTTCGCGAAACCGTTGCCCAGCAGCAGCCACGGAAACGAGAATTCGCCCACGGTGTACCAATATTCGGTAGCGATCCAGCCCGCGACCAGCAGCGTGTAGGCCAACGCCTTGTGCGCCCGCTTGCTCACCGTATGGAACAACATGAAGGCCAGCATATTGAGGAAGGTCGAGACGAGCGTCGCGGCGAACGGCCCGACGGGCGTCGAATACCACAAGCCCCAGATCGTCGCGCCGTTCCAGAGGACGAAGGCCAGCCATGCCCAGCCGAACATCCCCCACCAGTCGCGGCGCGAAGACCCGTAACTGCGGCTGATCCACAGCAGGGGCACCAGCGCTACGACGAGCGGAAGGCCGGACAGCCCGAGCCACCCCGCCGCAAGCAGCGCCGCGGAGAGGAGCACGCATAAAAATCGCCGAAGAGTCAACCCCATAAGTTCGACGCCGAACCCGCGCTTCTCACGCGCCGATACGTTCCGGCCCGTTTCATTCCCGATGCGGCCGGAACGGCCGGCCACCGATCGGATTCGGCTTTGCAAAAATAGTCAAAATATACCGATAAACAGCCCGCGCCGCCCGATTTTTTCAACCGTCGTCCAAAGGGACTCCCGCCTGTCGCGCCGCGACCTTCCGAAAGGGGTTTTCACGACGAAAACACAATATTTTCGGAAAAAATTTTTGCGTGTCGTTTTTTTGTTATACATTTGCACTCCGCAAACTGCGCAAATTACAAAACAAAAAGGATACTGCTATGGCAATGAAAAGAACGTTCCAGCCGTCGCGCCGGAAGAGAATCAACAAGCACGGTTTCCGCCTGAGAATGTCCACGGCTAACGGTCGCAAGGTGTTGGCCGCCCGTCGTGCCAAGGGCCGTAAGAAGCTGACCGTATCGGACGAATCGACGTTTAAATACGCCTGACCGTCCGCAGGCATCTCCATGCCATAGCACAGGCGCTGCAATTGCCGTTGCAGCGCCTGTGCTGTTTCCACCTCTCGCCGAACCGCACATCGCCGCCCCTGCGAACATTTTCGCAGAGGCTGCTTGCAACCTCTGCCGAGGCGAGAAAACGAGCACGATCGTGAACTTGGGGATCAAGCCGAAAGTACAAGAAAGAATGTTTCCGAAGAAACGTCGGCGAATTCCCGAACCGGCGGTTCGCGTGTTCTTGCGAGGAGCAGTTTTTACCACCTTTTGCTGCCAAAAGGTGGCGCCCAAAGCATCCGTAGAGCGAAAAAGTCGGGGAACCGCCGTCGGTTGCGCCTAAAACGCTACGCGGACAAGCTCGCGCCCGCGTTTTCGACGGCGCCACCGCCGTCGTCTCTTCTTCCCGATTTTTCGCACTACGGAATGACGGTGCGCTCCGCGCGACCTGATTTTCGTTCTGCACCGGATTTGCGGACTATGCCGAGGCGAGAAAACGAACACGAAAGTGATCGACAATTCGCAGCCGCCGCTTTCAAATCTCTGCGAAAAGATGTACCTTTGTACAAATAGACTTCACATGATATGAAAGTAGCATCGCTGCAATTCAATCCGATCTGCGAAAACACCTACGTGGTGTGGGACGACACGAACGAGTGCATCGTCGTCGACGCCGGCAACTCCGACGAGCGCGAGAACGCCCGGCTCAAAGAGTTCATCGACTCGCGCGGGCTGCACCCCCGCATGGCGGTCAACACCCACGGGCACTTCGACCATACGCTGGGCGTGCAGTTTCTCAAAGATACCTACGGCATCCCCTTCGCCCTCTCGGGCAAGGACAAGTTCCTGCTGGATAACGCCGCACCGGGCAGTTCGATCTTCGGCGTGAAGGTCGGCGCCATGCCCTCGATCGACCTCGACCTCGATACGACCGACGAGGTGCGTTTCGGCCACACCGCCTTGAAAATCATTCCCACGCCCGGCCATACGCCGGGCCATGTGTCGCTCTACGCGCCGCAGGCGAAGGCCGTCTTCACGGGCGACACGCTCTTCCGCGAGTCGATCGGCCGCACCGACCTGCCGGGCGGGGACTACTCGTGGATCATGCGTTCGATCCTCGACCGGCTCATCCCGCTGGGCGACGAAACGGAGGTCTACCCCGGACACGGCGAGTCGACCACGATCGGCCACGAGAGCCTCTACAACCCCTTCGTCGTGGAGGTGCTCAACGGGCAGGTGAATTACGACAACTAAGGCCCGTCGCCCGAAATGAACAGACTGCTGCACAAACTTCTCTACCGGATTCTGCCGCTGGGCGGCTACCTGCAAACGGTGAGCGCGATGTTCTTCCTGTCGCACCGGCTGGGTATCGGGCGCCACGCGCCGGCCACGGAATATACGTTCCACCTCGACCGCCTGATGCGGGCGGGCGATCTGGCCATCGACATCGGCGCCAACCTCGGCTACTACGCCCGCCTGATGTCGCGCATCGCCGGCCGCAACGGCCACGTCTACGCCGTGGAACCCGTGGCGCCGATCCGTCGGGTGCTGGAACGCAACCTGAGCGGCTGCGGCAACGTCGACATCCTGCCCTATGCGCTCGGCGCCGCCGAGGGCGAAATCCGCATGGGCAACGCCACCGTCCGCACGGGCGGCTACTTCGGCACGGGACAGAATTTCGTGATGGAGGCGGGCGCCGAGGCCGACGTGGAGTTCACCGCCGAGATGCGGCGCGGCAGCGAGCTGTTCGGCCACCTCACGCGCATCGACTTCATCAAATGCGACGTCGAAGGCTACGAAGTCGTCATCATGGAGGAGATGCGGCCGCTGCTGGAACGATTCCGCCCCACGGTGCTCATCGAGACGGGCGGCGAGAACCGCGACCGTATCGTCGCGCTTTTCACCGAACTCGGTTACGACGCCTACACGCTCCACCGCGGGCAGGAGATTCCGCTGCGAGCCGGAAGTAAAAAGGACATCATCTTCCGACCGAAGAAAAAACGTTAATTGCCAAAGCCATGCGTATCGACATACTGACCGTAGTCCCCGAACTGCTCCGCTCGCCGCTCAACGAATCGATTCTCAAACGGGCGCAGGAGAAGGGGTTGGTGGAGATCGTCGTCCACAATCTCCACGACTACGCCCACGACAAACGGAAAACCACCGACGACTACCCCTTCGGCGGCGAAGCGGGCATGGTGATGAAGCCCGAACCGGTCTTCGAACTGGTGGAGAAACTCCAAGCCGAACGCCGCTACGACGAGATCGTCTACACCTCGCCCGACGGCGTGCGCTACGACCAGCACGAGGCCAACCGCCTGTCGACGCTCGAAAACATCATCGTGCTGTGCGGCCACTACAAGGGGATCGACCACCGCATCCGCGAACACCTCATTACGCGCGAAATCTCGATCGGCGACTACGTGCTCACGGGCGGCGAACTGGCTGCCTGCGTGATCGCCGACTCGGTGGTACGGCTGCTGCCGGGCGCCATCGGCGACGAGTCGTCGGCGCTCACGGACTGCTTCCAGGACAACCTGCTGGCGCCGCCCGTCTACACGCGGCCGGCCGAATTCCGCGGCTGGCGCGTCCCCGACGTGCTGCTGTCGGGCAACTTCGCCGAGATCGAGGCATGGCAGGACGAACAGTCGTGGGAGCGCACCCGACGGCTGCGCCCCGACCTGCTGGACGATAAAAACTGACATGCCATGAAGTACTACCTCATCGCCGGCGAAGCGTCGGGCGACCTGCACGGATCGAACCTCATGCGGGGATTGCTCAAAAGCGATCCCGCGGCCCGCTTCCGTTTCTGGGGCGGCGACCGCATGGCCGAAGTCGGCGGAGCGGAGAATCGGGTGCGCGACTACCGCGAAACGTCGTTTTTCGGCATCGTGGGCGTACTGCGCAACCTGGGAACCATCTCGCGGCAGCTGCGCGAGTGCCGCGAAGATGTGCTGCGCTACGCCCCCGACGTGCTGATCCTCGTCGACTACCCGGGCTTCAACATGAAGATGGCGCGCTTCGCCAAGGAGCACGGCATCCGCACTTTCTACTACATCGCCCCGAAAGTGTGGGCGTGGCGCGAATGGCGCGTGAAGGCGATCCGCCGGTACGTCGACCGACTCTACATCATCTTCCCCTTCGAACGGGACTACTTCCCCCGCCACGGCATCACGCCCGTATTCGAGGGGAATCCGCTGCTCGACGCCATCGCGGCTCGGTCGGCGACGCTCCCCTCGCGCGAGGAGTTCGGCCGTGCGAACGGACTGGACGAACGGCCCGTGGTGGCGCTCGTGGCGGGCAGCCGCCGCGGCGAAATCGAAGCCAACCTGCCGCTGATGTGCGCGCTGGCGCCCCGTTTTCCGCACTATCAGTTCGTGGTGACGGGCGTCTCGTGGCTCGACCGCGGGCTCTACGACCGCCATCTTGCGGGAACCGACGTGCGCATGGTCGTCGACCAGACCTATGAAACGCTCCGCAACGCCGTCGCGGCGGTGGTCACTTCGGGTACGGCCACACTGGAAACGGCGCTGATGCGCATCCCCGAAGTGGTCGTCTACCGCACCGTATGGTGGCAGGTATGGTTGCGGCCCTACGTGCTGAAAGTGCCCTTCATCTCGCTGGTGAACCTCAACCTCGGCCGTGAGGCGGTGCGCGAGCTGGTGCAGTCGTCGGCCGATCCGACGGAGGCCCAGCGGGCCCTCGGCGCGATCCTGCCGGGCGGCTCCGAACGCGAGCGGATGCTCGGCGACTACGACGAACTGCACGCCGTCATGGGCGGACCGGGTGCCAGCGACCGCTCCGCCCGCGACATGGTCGCCGAACTCCGCAAGGGAGCGACGAACGGCGACCGCAAAGCATAAAACAGAACGATCCATGAAAGAGACACTCATCATCGCCATCATTCTCGGCGCCTTCGCGCTGCTCGCCTCGCTGCGGGCCGCACGCCTCGACGCGGCCAACGCCGCAAAGCCCCGCCGCAACGGCCGCACGGGCGGCAAAGAGTCTGCCGGAAAGGGAGCGGAGCAGGGGCGGTTGCGCCCCACGATTCTCCGTACGGCGGCCGTCGGCATGGCGGTGCTGGCCATCGGCATCACCCTGACGACGTGGCTGCTTCTCCGCGCGGGGGTCACGCCGCCGACCCTCGCCTCGGTGCGGATCGGGATTCTCGTCGCGGGCGCTGCTGCCATCATCACGGTCATCGAACGCCGCAAACGCAGAAAATAACACCCGAAACCCTGAACCCATGACCGAATCACTCGTCATCGCGGCTATTCTGGCCATATGCGCCGTCATCCTCTGGCTGCGGCCGCAGTCGATCTCGACGCTCAGCGGCAACCCCGAAGAGAACCCCAAACTGAACTGGCGCGCCGTGCGCCGCATCGGGGCCGGCGGATTGCTGCTGCTGGCGGTGGTGATCGGAGGCGGCAGCTGGCTGCTGCTTCGCGCGGGCGTCGAACCGCAGACGATCACGGTGCTGGGAATACTTCTCCTCTTCATCGGCGCGATCGGCCTCACCGCGGCGGTCGAGCTATGCAAAAAACGGAAATCATGAAGATCATCTGCATCGGCCGCAACTACCGCGACCACATCGCCGAATTCGACGGCGGGCCGCTGCCCGCGGAGCCGCTCTTCTTCCTGAAACCCGACACGGCCCTGCTGCGCAACAACGACCCCTTCTACATCCCCGACTTCACGCAGGAGGTGCACTACGAATGCGAACTGGTCGTGCGCATCGACCGACTGGCGCGCCACATCGCGCCGCGCTTCGCCCACCGTCTCTACGCCGAAGTCGGACTGGGCATCGACTTCACGGCGCGCGACCTCCAACGCGAGGCGATCGCCAACGGATGGCCGTGGGAGCGTGCCAAAGGATTCGACTACTCGGCCGCCGTGGCGCCGCAGTTCGTCCCCGTCGCCGAGCTGGGCAACATCCGGCAGCTGCACTTCACGCTCGAAATCAACGGCGAAGTACGGCAACGAGGGTATACGGGCGACATGATCTTCGGGGTGGACGAACTGCTGAGCCACGTCTCGCGCTACATCACCTACCGCACGGGCGACCTGTTTTTCACCGGCACGCCGGCGGGCGCAGGCCCCGTCGAACGGGGAGACGTGCTGCGCGCCACGCTCGAAGGACGCGAACTGTTGAATTTCGAAATACGCTGATCCCATGATCCTCCAAGAAAAACTACGCCTCTACCGGCTGCTGCTGGCTTCGCACTCGCCGCGGCGGCAGCAGTTGCTGCGCGACTGCGGACTCGACTACACGCTCATCGACCGCTACGAAGTCGAAGAGCGCTACCCCGCGGGACTGCCGCCGCACGACGTGCCGCTCTTCCTGTCGCAACTCAAAAGCGACGCCTATCCCGAACCGCTCGCCGCGAACGACATCCTCCTGACGGCCGACACGGTGGTCGTGGCCGCCGGTGGGATTCTCGGCAAGCCGCACGACCGCGACGAGGCCGTCGGGATGCTGCACCGCCTGTCGGGCGCCGAGCACTTCGTCACCACGGGCGTGACGCTGCGCACCGTACAGCGGCGTTACAGCTTCGCCGTCACCACCGCCGTGCGCTTCCGCGCGCTCGCGGACGAGGAGATCGCCTACTACGTCGACCGCTTCCGCCCCTTCGACAAGGCGGGCGGCTACGGCATCCAGGAGTGGATCGGCTACGTGGCCATCGAAAGCATCAACGGTTCGTTCTACAACGTCATGGGACTGCCCGTCCAGCGGCTCTACGTCGAGCTCGACCGGTTCCTCTCCCAGCAGGCCGGCTGATGCTGCGGCCATCCGCCCTGCCGCAAACCGACAAAAATCAAACGATCGTATAATCATGAAAAGACCTCTCAACCCCACCTCCCGCCGGAAGCGCCCTTGTCGTATGCCGCGAATCGCAGCGGCGATCCTGCTGACGGCGTTGACGGCAATCGCCGCCCCGAAGGCCCGCGCCGACGAGGGGATGTGGCTGCCGAGCCTGATCGGCGAACGGATCGACGACATGCGCGCCAAGGGATTCCGCCTCACGGCCGAAGACATCTACTCCGTCAACAAAGCGTCGATGAAGGACGCCGTCGTGCTTTTCAACGGCGGCTGCACGGGCGAGCTGATCTCGCCCGAAGGATTGCTCGTGACCAACCACCACTGCGGTTACGGCGCCATACAGGGCCATTCGACCGTCGAACACGACTACCTGACCCACGGATTCTGGGCGCGCGACCGCTCGGAAGAGCTGCCCAACGAGGGGCTGTGGGTGCGGCGGCTGGTGCGCATGGAAGAGGTGACCGACCGCCTGGCGGCGGGCGAAACCGCCGAAAAGATCTGCGAGGAGGCCGCCGAAAAGGGACGTTACCGCACGGCGATCGAGCAGATGTATTACGGCAACCAACAGTTCCTCTTCGTCTACGAGCAGTTCGACGACGTGCGGCTGGTCGGGGCGCCTCCCTCGTCGATCGGCAAGTTCGGCGGCGATACCGACAACTGGATGTGGCCGCGCCATACGGGCGACTTCTCGCTCTTCCGCATCTATGCCGACCGCGAGAACCGACCGGCGAAATTCAGCCGCGAAAACGTACCCTACCGCCCTGCGCGCTACTTCCCCGTCTCGACGAAGGGAATCCGCGAGGGCGACTTCACGATGATCTACGGTTTTCCGGGCAACACCCAGCAGTACGTCACGGCCGACGCCGTGGCCTATGTCGTCGAACGGTCGGACCCGATGAAGATCGACCTGCGCACACGACGGCTGGAAATCATCTCGGCGGCGCAGGAGGCCGACGCGGCGACCCGCATCCGCTACGCCGCCAAACACGCTTCGATCGCCAACGCATGGAAAAAATGGCAGGGCGAGCTGCTGGGGCTGCAACGGCTCGGCACGGTGGCGCAGAAGAAGGCCTACGAAGCCGCATTCGCCCGCTGGGCGGCCGACCGCCCCGAATACGCGCATCTGCTCGACTCGCTCCGCGCGGCCTACCGCAGCGCGACCGAAGGCTATTACCTCCAAGAGCTGTGCAACGAGAGCGTGAAGGGGATCGAGCTGGCAACGCTGGCCGCCGCATTGAAGCAATACGCCGCCAAACCTTCGGAGGCGCTCGCCGAGCGGATCGCCAAACTCTATCGCGACTACGATCCCGCGATCGACCGCCGCGTGGCCGTCGAGATGCTGCGCGGGCTGGAACAGTACTATCCCCGGCCGCTGCCGGAGGCCTACACGGCCGAAACGACGCGCTGCAAAGGCGTCGAAGGGTATGCCGCCCGCCTGTTCGACGCCTCGGCGATCGTGCGGTTCGATGCCGTCGAACCGCTGCTGCGCGACACAGCGGCACTGCGTGCCGCGCTGCAACGCGAACCGGTGCTGCATCTGGTCGGCATCTTCGACCGCGGACGCATCCCCCGCAACCTGAGCAATCTGCCCGCCGTCGAACGTTGGTACCGCCCCTACATGAAGGCGCTGCGCGAATTCGACCGCGAACGCCCCTTCTACCCCGACGCCAACCTCACGCTGCGCGTGGCCTACGGGCAGGTGGCGGGCTACTGGTATGCCGACGCCGTCTACCACCGTCCGCTGACGACGCTCGACGGCATCATCGCCAAGGACGACCCGACGGTCTACGACTACGACATCCCCCAGCGGCTGCGCGCCTGCCACGCCGCGAAGGATTACGGACGCTGGAGCATCCCGACGGCCGACGGCGGCGTGACCGTCCCCGTCTGCTTCCTGGCGACGAACCACACCACGGGCGGCAACTCCGGTTCGCCGGTCGTCAACGCCGACGGCGAACTGGTGGGCATCAATTTCGACCGCACGTGGCGTTCGACGATGAGCGACCTGCAATTCGACCCCGCGATCTGCCGCAATATCGCCGTCGACATCCGTTACGTGCTCTTCACGATCGACCGCATCGGAGGAGCGGGGCACCTGTTGAAGGAGATGGAGCTGCGTTAACGCGCGGCGGACAGTGCCGAAAGAGAGCGGAACTCTCCCGATAACGGGGAGTTCCGCTCTCTTTTTCAGCGACGATCTCCGAACGGAGACCGGCAAGGCACGGATTCCGAAACCGGCCGGCGGCCGAAAACCTCACGGGACGCACGACCGGAAAACGTACGGGGCGAACCGGCATATCGCGTCACGACGCATCCGCCGGATACGCTTCACCCGTTTCGCCCCGCCGAATTCTACTTATTGAGGATTTCATCCAGACGGCGAACCGTCTCGGCCACCTCCGGCTGATCGGGCAGATGCGAGACGTCGCGGCGAAGGTAACTGGCGTAAGTCGTATAGTTGATACCGAAGATCCGACGGGCGTGATTCCGCCAGACGCGACGATGCGAATAGAGGTGCTCGCCTTTCTGGTAATACAATTGATCCAGCGCCTGCACCGCCTTGATGCGTAATAAAAGATTCTCCTTATTAGACATGGTGAGAATTAGTTAGATTGTGTTGATTTGATAAAAATACGGTTTCCAAGGCGAATTTCCAACGAGAATACCAAAACTTGCCACTTTTTTCGTTCTTCGAAAGAAACGAAAGACGTCCGGATATTCCGGACGTCTCCAGTATCAGTAAAATTCGATTCGGTTTTCCGCGCGACGACAGGGCCGAATACCGGCCACGAAATCGCCGGATGGAAAAAGGCTCTGCTATTTAAGATTAGAGACTTTGAGCCGAGAGGTACGATCCATCAATTCGATAGCAGCAAGATGCCGATAACGAGTATGGAACATCATTGAACTGGTAGGAGCAGAACTCGGCGATGTGGGAAGATCATCGAGCGAAGCAGGGAACTGCATCGTATCCACAGAGATTTTTCCAGGTACGCCCTCAGCATCATAGGCCAAAGCATAGTTGCAGACCGTCGCCCCCAAAGCATCCTTTACAAAGGTAAACACGGCCCCATTGCTACCTTGCAAAACACTGCTGTCATACCATAATCCCTCCGGATTGGTACTCTTATTCAACGATTCGTCTCCGAATGCCGCGATCATCGCCTCTTCGCCGGCTTCCTCCACCAAACCGAGTCCATACCCGATCATGAAGCGGAAACTCGCACAATCCGAATTCGGAGAAAAGGTAATTTGTGCAGCAGGATCTCCTTCGTCATTGAATAAACTGTTCGACAAACCCACCGATGCATTGCTGCGCTCGGTCGTCGGCGGCGTCGGTTCATCGCCCCCCCCCTGATTGCCATCCATGACCGCTTCGACACGCGTCATCGAAAGCGGCCCCGTCACACCAGCGGCATTCACTCCGATGGTCGTCACGTAAAGTACTTCACCCCACTCCAAAGGCACAACGCGATCTGTCAACGCATCGGTATACAAATTGGCAGGGTCACCCAGCATAAAAGCGATAATATCCGCTTCCGGCATTTCGAGAACAGTTTCATAGAACAAGCCTACTGCCCATTTCGCAGTAGCTTCATTGGGAACCAGATCGAATAACATTACGGCCTTACCTGCGAAATCGGGATCGACATACACATATTTATCACCGTCGTCAATCACATAGGTAAGCTGCACTTTCGCTTCCGGCGAAGTAGTCTTCGTATTCGCCTTGAACAGGCGCGTGGTCTCTTCGGCCTTGCCTGCCGCCGATTTCTGGACGCCGAACGCCACGACGCTGTACTCGGTACCGATGCTCAGACCCGATGCGTTGTAGTTGCTCGTACCGCTGCGGAACTGTGCGGCAGCGACGGCATCCCAGCCCGACTTGTCGATCTCGGCATTGAGCGCAGCCAGCTGCGCGTCCAGAATCTCGCGGTCGCTCATCCCCGCCACGTCGGCCGACTTGACCGCCGTCACGAAATAGGAACCCGAACCGGAGGGGACGCACTTGGCCGAAATCGCCTCATCGCCCGCATTCATGACCGAAACATCGATCGACATGCGGGGATCGACGGCGGTCGAGAACTTCTCCGAACGGCTCAGCACCGACGTCGAAGCGCCCCTGTCCGCATCGTAACCGAACGCTACGGCCACATAGGCGGTTTCGGGATCGAGCCATTTCGCCTCGATCGTCTGTTCGCCCTTGACCAGCGACTCCGGTTCGATATCCTTTTTGAGCATTTCGATAATGGCGTTGCTGTTCTTGTCCAGCAGCAGCGAACTCTTCACCACGGCGAAGAAATAGGTCTCGTCGGCGATCGACGGCTCGACCTTCACCGTCGCGGAGTCGTACCCCACGGGGTCGACCGTGAAGGCGAACGTCTGCGACGAAAGTCCCTCGGCCGGCGTCTCGACGAAGATTTCGGCATATTCCGAATCGGCCAGCTGCGAGTCGGCAGCTGCGAGCGCCTTCACCTTGACCGTATATTTCGCACCTGCGGCCGCATCGTCGAAACGCAGCGACGTCTTGTCGGTCTGGGTTTCGGGACAAAACTCCGACGTGTTTCCCGCAGCGTCGCTTTCGGTCACCACATACTGATATCCGGCGGCCTCGTCGACAGCGTCCCACTCGACGCCGAACGACGTCGGGGTGTTCTCGCTGACGGCTACGACGGGTTTGGATACCGCCGGAACGACCGGATCTTCCACATCGTCGCTGTCGCAGCCGACGAAGGCCGTCAACAACGCAATTGAGATGAAAAGTCCAAATTTCTTCATAAACTACACTATAAAATATTACAAATTCATTCCGTATACAAGGCGTCTAGGTTGGCAAATATAATCATTTTTTCACAGAATATCTTATTTCCCGGCCATAAGATTCTTTTTTCAATCCCCGTTCATGCGACAAATCATAAGAAACGATGCCGGAAACGGCATCTTTAAAAAACGGAATCGAGGTCGTCGGATTTCAGATCGTAATTCCGAGCGGGCGATTTAAAAAAAATCGCAACCTCTCCGCCCGCTCACGCCAACCGCGTCGTCCGGGATTCGGGAAGCAGCCGCATCGCGGAAAAATCGATCCCTTCGAGCAGCGCCACTCCCGGACGCCGCCCCGGCGCGATCTCCCCCAGTTCATCACCGAAACCCAACGCCGCCGCACCGCCCGCCGTCGCCCACAGCAGGCGTTCGGCCAGCGGAACCCCGTCGCCCAGCAGACGCAGTTCGTCGACGAGCGACAACGCGCCGTTCGACGCCAGCGAATCGGTTCCCACACAGATATTCAACCCGTTCGCCCGCAGCAGCTCCACCGGCGGGCGCAATCCCGAGATATACCGGTTCGAACCCGGGCAGAGGCACCACCACACGGGTGCCGTGAAGTGCGCCGTCACGCGGTCGATCGTCCGCTGCGTCACGCAGCAATTGTGGACGAGCAGCACGCTGCGCGTGGGCGGGACGCTCCCGACGAGCCGTTCGACCGGCGAGCCGTAATGCAGGAAATCGCACCGCCAGCCCCGCTCGGCATACCACGCCGCCAGCTCCCCTTCGCCGCGGTAGAGCGCCTCCTCGGCCGGCGACTCCATGAAATGGATCGACAGCGGAGCGTCGCCCCCGCTGCAAATTCTGCGGAAAAGCGCATCGGGGACGGAATAGGTCGAATGCGGCGTGAGCGACGTGGCGGCATGGCGCAGCAGCCCGTCGACAGGGGCCGTCGACACGGACTGCAAACCGAAAAGTTCGGCGAACGTGCGGTAGCGGATCGCGCTGCGCGCCTTCACAGCGAACGTACTCTCGCCATTGGCCACGTCGCCCACGGCCGCCACGCCCTCGCGCCACATGCGGGCGTCGGCCGCCTCGATCGCCCGCCGCCGCTGCTCCTCGTCGAACCGTCCGCGCTGCGCGCCCATACCCCGCGCGAACGCGGCGAACCCGCCGCCCGCGGGAATCGCACCGCGCAGGCAGGACAATTCCAAATGACAGTGGGCGTTGACCATCCCCGGCAGCAGGATGCCGGAATAGAACTCCACGCCAGCCTGTCGGTCGGGATCGCGCCACGTATCGACGCCGACGACCGTACCGTCGTCAGCGAGCGTCAGCAGCGGCCGGGGCCGCAGTCCCGAGCGAGTCAGCAGGTAGTGCGACGCGATCCGGCGCGGGGAGGGGGTTACAGAAATCATCGGCAAAAATCTTGATGTTCAACTGACGCAGGAAGAGGCTGTCGACCGCCTCGGCGGCATCGGGGGTATAGACCACCCGCAGATTGCGGACGGTCATGTGCGGTCGCTTGGGTTTCGGACTGCGGATCTCGTAGAGATCGAGCACCAGCCGCCGCATCGAAGTGTCGGCCTTCATCTCGCGGCGGTACTCCGCCGCACGGCGGCGTGTCAGATAGGTCGGCGACACATTGACCCGACGGTCGTCGGCCCGCTCGAACCAGACGCTGGCACGCAGCTGCGTATTCTCGTCGAGCGAATCGATCAGATAGTCGAACGCGATCGTATAGTCGCCCGGACGGATGCTGTCGAAGACGAAACGGAGCCGCGCCGTGTCGCGCAGCCGCGTGACGCGGACGAGCGAGTCGGCGTAGAGCGTGCGGCGGAACGTGCGGCGCGCGACGTTGTCGATCGTATCCAGAATCGACACCTCGCGGTCGAGATGCTCCGCCTCGGTTTCGAGCAGTTTGATCGCCTGCTCGACCACATCGCTCAGGCGGGCGCTCTTGCGCTTGGAGAAGTTGCCGATCGTATACTGCACGTCGGCCGTCGTATAGCCGTACTTGGCGAAGATCGGCTCGTAGAGATTCAGCGAATCGGGCCGCATCCCCCGATGCTGCATGTAGGCATTCGAGAGGAATGCGTCGTGAAAGATGAGCGCGAGCTGCTCGTCGGGGATGATCTTGTATCCCGAACAGGCCAGCAGCAGGCCCGATACCAATATATATATAAATCGTTTCATATCCCGTTCGTTTTCAACAGTCGTTTCCCCGCTTCGGCACGGCCGAAACAGGAACTTGTCATTGCGCCGTGCGGCCGGCGGCCATGTCGTCCGCACGAACCGCGCGCCGCACCGTCACGGCCGTCATCGCCCCCATCACGACCGCGAAAGCCGCCACGACGGCCGCCACGTCGCCCCCGCGCAGCAGGACGGGGTAGCTCTTGACCAGAAAGCTGTCGGCCGGAATTTCGATCACGCCGAAATAGTGCTGCACGAGGCACAGCCCCACGCCCAGCACGACGCCCGCTCCGGCGCCCAGCACGCCGATCAGCCCCCCTTCGAAGAAGAAGATGCGGCGGACGAACCGCGTATCGGCCCCCATGGCGCCCAGTGCGACGAACTCCGGCCGCTTGTCCAGCACGAGCATCACCACCGTCCCCACGATCGAGAACGAGGCGATGACGAGCACCAACAGCGAAATGAGGAAGATGCCCCACTTCTCGTACTGCATGATCGTGTAGAACGAAGCGTTCAGCTCGTCGCGCGTGCGCACCTCGAACGCCCCGCCCGCCGCCTCCGCCACGCGCCGCTTCACCTCCGCCGGACGTGCGCCGCGGGCCACGCGGACCACGGCCGCCGACGCCCGATCGGGATAGGAGAAGAGCTCCTGCGCCAGCCTGAGCGACGTAAAGAGATAGCGACCGTCGGTCTGGGCGTCGGCCGCGAAGACCCCCGCCACCTCCGCCTGCCGACGCGTGTAGCCCTCGACGGGCAGCAGCGACGAGAATCCGGTGCGGCGCAGGGCGTAGAGCACGCCGTCGGACTCGCCCAGCGAGCGCAGTCCGAGTTCGTAGGCCACGCCGCGGCCGACGACGAGCCGGTCGAGATCGCCCAGCCGGACGGCGTAGTCGCCCGCCGTAATGCACTCGGCCACGGGAACCACCCGATCGTAACCGTCGGCGACGCCCCGCACCGTCACCATCGCCTGACGGCCGCGGTACTCCATGAGCGCGCTCTGTTCGAGCGCCAGCGACACCGCCTCCACGCCGGGAAGCCGCCGCAGCGCGGCCGTATCGAGCGATTCGATCCCGAACGTCTGTCCCTCGCGGGGCGTGAGCGTCAGATCGGCGTCGAAATGCGAATTCATCGACCGCACCAGTTGCTCGAAGCCGTTGAAAACCGACAGCAGGACGATCATCGCCGCCACCGGAACGGCCACGGACACGACGCTCACGCCGGCGATCAGATTGATCACCGAGTGGGACTTCTTCGAAAAGAAGTAACGTCGTGCGAACCAGCCGGCGAGCATCCCGTAGCCGCGTTACTTCTCCTCGCGGAGCAGCTGGTCGATATTGTCGATATACTCCAACGAGTCGTCCAGAAAGAACTGAATCTCGGGGACGGTCTTCAACTGGTTGTGGACGCGCTGTCCCAGACTGCGGCGCAGCAGCCAGTTCTGCTTGTCGAGTACGGCCATCACCGCCGTGCTGCGGTCGAAGGGGAAGACGCTGACGTAGATCTTCGCATAACCGAAATCGGGCGAGACGCGCACGGCCGTGACCGTGACCATCGCCCCTTGCAGAAACGAAGCGGCCTCCTTCGAGAAGATGTCGGCCATGTCGCGCTGTATCTGTCGGGCAATCTTCTGTTGCCGCATCGATAGGTTCTCTGTCATAAGTATCTATTTCTGTGGTTTTTCTCCGAAATCGAATCCCGCCTTCATCTTCTCCCGTTTCTGCCGCTTCACGGTCCACGACTTGAATTCGGGGGCGAAACGGTAGGCCACGCCGATACGCACCATCAGGTTGTCCATCGGCGAACGCTGGGGCGTATACCAGAAGGGGTTCTCGGCGCCGTCGACCGCATTGTCGTAATATTTGTTGCGATTGCGCAGGATGTCGGAATAGCCGAAATAGTAGCGTGCGCCGGCGCTCACCTCGAAGCGCCCGATCAACACCGCGAGCCCCGCTCCGCCCGCCAGGCCGTACCCCCAGCGGTTGTCGCGTGCGGTCTTGAATTCGTACTTGCCGCGCCACGGTTCGACGCCGTTCTCGCGGGCGACGTCGTTGACGTAACTCGAATCGAAATTATAGGAGAAGGTCAGCGCCGCTTCCAGATAGACGCGCAGGTGACGCCGCGCCAGATAGAAGTGGGGCTGCCACACGAGCGGCACCACGAACGAGTTGAGCTTGCGCGTATAGTAGACGTAATCGGCTTCGTTCTCGGTGGTCGAGGCGAAAGGCGCATAGGCGAACCCTCGCTGCAAGAATTCCAGATCGACACCGACGCACCCCACGAAGCGCGTGGCCGAATAATAGCGCCACGAGAAACCGCCGGAGAAGCGTCCGCCGACGGATTTCGTCTCCTGCGCAGGGTAGAAGCGGGCCGTACCCGTCCCGAAACCGCCGAAGACGCCGACCGTGTGCTGCGCACGGGCCGCGGAGGCCGCGAGCAACACGGACGCACAAAGAGTTATGAACTTCATCGTTTTCATCGTACACATTTAGAACGAGTTGCCGAATCCTCCCAACGCACCGCCCATGCCGCCGGATCCGCCCATGCTGCCCAGACCGCCCATCGCGCCGCCGAAGCCCATGCCCGACGAAGACTGCCCCTGCTGGTCGTCCTTGCGGTTCTTGCGGTTCTGCTGCTGCTCGTCGAGGTATTTCGACAGCCGCTGCATCTCCTGCTGTTCGAGCTGTTCGATCAGCGACTCCATCGTAATGGGGGCGAACAGTTCGTTCATGTCGATATCGAGTTCGACCTCCCAGTTCTCCTTCGTGGCGAAGGTCGACTCGCCGTCGGCGTTGACATACATCTCGGCCCGCTCGGGCTGCCGCCGTTCGACCAGGTTGCCCGAATCCCAACGCCCGTTGCCGTTGAGATCCTCGATGACGCGCAGCCGGATTTCGCCCGCCGGCACATAATCGAACCGCAGATCGCCCGTCGTGACGTCGCGCCGCTCCTGCAACAGGCCGTTCGACCCGTTGAGCAGCTGCACGACATACTTCGCATCGGGAGCCTTGCCCTCGACGTGCAGCCGGATCGTGGCGAATTTCTCGGGGTCGGCCACCGTATAGGTGCCGCGCAGCGAATCGTTCTGTTCGTTGGCGATATTCTCGAAAGCACCCGGCGGCACGAGCAGCTCGTACTTGCCGCCCAACTGCCAGTCGGATTTCAGCCGCCAGACACGCATGTTGGCCGTATCGCGCTCGAACCGCACCTCGGCAGGACGCGGTTCGGGCTGCTGCTCGGTGGTATAGGTGAGCTGCACGGCCGCGGAATCGAGTTTGCGCAGCGGATAGTCGAACTCCAATTTGAGGTTGTCGAGCGGATTCACGTCGCCCGTGGTCGAGAGGTTGACCTTGAAGGGGTTGGGCTTTTCCGGCTCCTCCCACTCCTCGCCGGCCGCTTCGGCGCGTTTGCGCTCGCGTTCGAGCTTTTCGCGCTCCTTCTCCTCCGACTTGCTCTCGATATACCTCCATGCGAGTTTCAGCGGTTCGGTCACCTCCTGCAACCTGTTGACCGTATCGTGTTTGAAATAGGTGATCTCGCCCTTGATCGTATCGGGAAGCGAGGCCGAGGGCACGTCGAACCACAGGGCCACCGTATCGCGCCCCACGGTCTGGGGATCCCAGATGACCCGCTCGGCGGGGATGCTGTCGAACCGCAGGCCGGTGACTTCGGGATGCGCGGCGCCGAAATAGAGCATGGCCTTGTGCCGTGCGGGACGTTCCGACTGCTGGAGCGTCTGCCGTTTGAAGGCCACGTCGGTGAACATCCGCATGAAGACCTGCGGATCGGCCGTGACGTAATGGCGCAGCGAGTCGTACCAGACCGAAAAGTCGGGCATCAGCGCGGGGTTGATCAGACTGTCCAGAAAACCCACCTTGTCGATCGACGGTTCGTACATCTGGTTGTCGTTGGTATCCTGGAAGGCGTAGACGCGGTAGGGAACCGGTTTGAGGTTCTGCGCCAGGAAAATGCCGTTGGTCTCGGCGCGGGCGATGACCTGCGGCTTGTAGTTGAACAGCGTCGAATCGTACTCTTTGGGTTCGGGAACCGAGTCGGCGATGTAAAAGTAGATGAAGCTCTTGCTTACGCTGTCGGCCTTGTAGGCGTCGACCGTATAGCCCGACAGCACCATCGAATCGATCTCGGGTCCGGTCGAAAAGACGTAACGCATCGAGTAGAGGGGGTTGCCCTCGTTGTTGTCGCAGATCGCGCTGCCGAAATTGAGCGCATAGGTGGTATTCTCCCTCAGCGTATCGCGCAACTGAACGGAGATTCCCCGCCCGCGCAGGGTGATGGTGGGTTTCTTCTTCATCTGCGGCGAGGTGAAGAACTCCTTCTGCTGATCCTTGATCTGGACGAACTCGTCGAACTCGATATAGATCTTGCGATCCTTGAAATTGGTCGTGAAGTTGTCGGGCGTCATCAGCGTGATGACGGGGGGCAGCGTATCCTTCGGGCCGCCCGTGGGCGTCATGATCGTGGCGCAGCGCCACAGAAACGCCGTACAGAAGAAGACTGCGAGCGCCGCGCGCCCCAGCAGCGGGACGAAGCCCCGTCGTTTGTCCTTATCGCTTGTTCTCATCGCCGTATATTCCGATTGTCGACGCCCGACCCCTGCGAACCGGACGAATCGCCGCCCGTTTCACCGCCGGTCTCGCCACCAGTCTCGCCGCCGGTCTCGCCGCCGGTCTCGCCGCCGGGATTGTCGGGCTCCTCGACATAGAAGTCGTTGAACATCCGCCACGTGCCGTCGACATATTTTTTCATCTGTTTCCACGGGCGGAAGATGACCGACGTGAAGAGCTGCGGCAGATTCTCGCCCAAATCCTGCTGCCGATAACCGTAGAGCCGGTTCTCGGTATCGACCGCCACGACCACGACGGGCGTACTGCCCACCCGCATCAGCAGCAGATCCATGTCGACCGAGTCGACGCGGTAGGCCGTACCTTGCACGGGCGAAACGCCCGCCTCGTCGGTTCCCTTGCGCGTAAGGACGCCGTTCAACGCATCCTCGTAGGAGGCGACCGTCCACGTCACGGTGTCGGCCTCGAAGGCATAGGCGACCACCCCCTGCGCCGGTTTCAGCTCGGCGGCCGACTCCGTCTGCACCCAACTTTTGAGGATCACGTCGGTATCGTAACCCACGCTCTTGAAACAACCGCCCAGCAGCAGCGCGGCGGCGGCATATAGTATCGTCCGTTTCATTTCGTCTTTCGTAACAGGTTATCGCGCAGTTCGCCCATCGTAAGCCCCAGCACGGGATGAGGCCGCTGGCGCAGTACTTCGCACAGCGGCGTGAGGACGAACTCGCGCTCGGCGATACCCGGATGCGGGATCGTCAGCTCGGGCGTGGAGATCACCTCGTCGTCGTAGAGCAGGATGTCGATATCGATCGGCCGCGAGACGTAACGCTGCCCCGTAGCGGCCCGTTCGACCGCCTCGGCGGCACGGTTGCGCCCCAGCTCCCGCTCGATGCGGTGCACCTCGGCGAGCACCTCGTGCGGCGCGAGATCGGTGTCGGCCACCAACACCTGATTGACGAACGGCTGTTCGGCCTCGAAGCCCCACGGGGCGCTCCCATAGCAGTGCGAACAGCGCAGCACGGCTCCGATGCGGGCGTTGACCAACCGCTGCGCCGTGCGCAGACGCTCCTTCACGTCGCCGACGTTGCCTCCCGTCAAAAGTACCACACGTGCCATAATCTCCTCCCTATTTTCGTCGAATCTGTTTGCTGACGCTCAGCGCGAAGTGCGTAAAGACGATCGTCGGATTGCCGTTCTGCGTGATCTGACGCATCGCCCGTTCGATCTCGTCGAGCAGGAACTCCACATTCTCGTTGCCGATAAAGGGGGCGAACTTCCCGCAAAAATCGGCTTCGGCGCCCCACAGGTAGCTGATGTCGGCCAATCCGGCGTGGAGCATGTAGCTCTCGCGCAGCAGACGCGCCGCGTGGCGCAGGAACGCCCGCTGCTGTTCGCGCGAGAGATGCGCCACCTCCTCGGCCCACGACACCAGTTCGAGGTGTTTGTCGTTGTAGCTCAGCCGCATGAGCGAGCAGAACAGTCCGAAGCAGTCGCGCGTCAGTTCGTCGTCCTCGCCTGCCAGCAGCCGTTGCAACGTCAGATAATCGCCTCCGGCCAGCCGCGCGAGGTTGTGCAGCCGCGCCGGATCGCTCTGGCCGTGCCGCGCCGCCACCGCCTCCAACACCTCGGTCGAAATGCGCGGAACGGCCACCTCCTGCGTGCGCGACAGGATCGTCTGCAACAGCCGGTCGGGAGCCTCGCTCACCAGCAGGAAAACGGTCTTCTCCCACGGCTCCTCCAAAATTTTGAGGATCTTGTTGGCAGCCTCCTCGTTCATCGTCTCCGGCAGCCAGACGAGCATCACCTTGTACTCCGCCTCGAAACTCTTGAACGAAAGCTTGCGGATGATCTCGTCGGCCTCGCGGGCCGAAATCGCGCCGCGCAGCGTCTTGCCCAGGTCGAGCGCGTCGTACCACTCCTGCGGCGAGAAATAGCCGTTCGAGCGGGCGAATACCGTGCGGAACAGCGGCAGGAAGGCATCCGACGTAATCACTTCGCCCGACTTCTTGCCCTGCTTGTTGACCGGAAAGACCAGATGCAGGTCGGGATGCGCGAGGGCTGCGATCTGCCGGCAGTCGGGACAGACGCCGCACGAATCGCCGTCGGCGCGGTGCCGGCAATTGAGGTACTGGGCGTAAGCCACCGCCAGCGGCAGCGTGCCCGCACCCGCCGCCCCCGTAAAGAGCTGCGCATGGCTCACTCGCCCCGCCGCGACGCTCGCAACCAGTCGCCGTTTGAGCTCCTCCTGACCGATAATATCCCGAAACTGCATCTTGCGTCAACGTTTTTTATTCCGCTTCACCGCCCGCACCGTCTGCACGACGGCGATCGCGACCAGCCCCATGACCGAGGCGGCCAACACGCCGTTGCGCACGACGCCCGGCTCGCTGTAAAGCGCCCGGACGCCCACGATGAAAATAGCGAAACTCAGCGACAGAATCAACAACTTATTCTTGGTTTCCATCTTTTTCTCAATTCATCGTTTCACGACCGATCGCAACAGCCGCCCTACGTCGATATGCTCGCGCCGCACGGCGAACAGGCCGAACAGACCGAACAACACGCCGTTCACCGCATATTCCGCGCCGCGCACGGGGAGCCAGCGCGCGAAAACCGCACTGGCGAAGAAAACGCCCAGCCCCAGCGCGACATACTCGCCGATACGGCGCAGGTCGTAGGGCGTGGGGTAATAGCGCCGGTTGAGCCAGTAGCTCACCCCGACCATCGCCGCTTCGCTCGCGAGCCGCGCCCACGCCGCGCCCACGTAACCCAGCGCCGGAACGAGCGCCACGTTCATCACGACAGTGAAGAACAACCCCGTGAAGGTGACCCACACGGCCAGCTGCGTCCGCTCCTCGCGCTTGTACCAGAACGAGAGGTTCAGCCACACGCCGCTCAGGACATTGGCCCCCAGCACCACCGGCAGGATGAAGATCCCCTCGCGGAAATCGGCCCCCACGATCAGGGAGAAGAGATCCTTGAAGAGGGCGATGCCCAGAAAGATGAACATCGAGGCCATCACGTAGTATTTCATCGCCGCGGCGTTCATCGCCACGAAGTCGCTCTTGCGGTAGTCGGCCAGAAAAAAGGGTTCGGCCGCCAGGCGGTACATCTGCGTGAAGAGCATCATCACCACCGCGATCTTGGTAATGGCGCCGTAAACCCCCAACTGCGCCATCGCCCCCGCAGGGACGAGGTACTTGATCATCTGCCGGTCGATGAACTCGTTGGCCGTACCGGCTACGCCGCTGACGAGCAGCGGCAGCGAATAGACCAGCACCGCGGCCAGCAACCGGCGGTCGATGCGCGGCACCGTGCGGTCGGTCGTCAGCAGGATGACATTGAACGTCACCGCGCTGGCAATGAGGTTGGCCACGAAAACCCACCCGACGCCGAAGGGCGTACCGTAGAGTCCGGCCAGTGCGAACCCGATGGCCAGCGCGACGTTGACCACCACGCCGAGCGCCTTGATCCCCACGAAAGTCATCGCCCTGCCCTGTTCGCGCAAACGTGAGAAGGGCAGGCACGCCGCCACGTCGAACCAGACGACGGCGGCCACGAGCAGCACGTACTCCGGATGCGCCACGTAGGCTTCGCCCATCCACTCCGCCACGCGCTCGCGGCCGAAGGCCGTCAGCAGGAAAAAGAGCGAGGCCGCGAGCAGCGTCACGCCCCACGCGGTGGCGAACAGGCGCCGTTTGCCCGCCCGCGCCCGTGCGGCGATCTCGCCCTCCGTGCCGCCCGCAGCCGCGGCTGCGGCGTCGGCCTTGGCCGCAAAGCGGAAATAAGCCGATTCGAGCCCCATGGTGAGCACCACCAGCGCGAACGGAATCAACGCATAGACGTCGGTAACGATGCCGTAAGCCTCCGGCTCGAACACCCGCGTGAAGACGGGCGTGAGCAGGTAGCTCAGAAAACGCACCGCAATGGTGCTGATACCGTAAACGGCGGTCTGTTTGGCCAGCTTTTCAAGCATCTCTTCTCAATCGCTCCCGCGCACAAGGCGTTTTATTCTGCAAAGATACGAAAAGTCGAGCGCAGAAGCAAGCGCCAGCTTGATTATGCCGAGAC
>ERZ827512.426-NODE-426-length-56702-cov-18.771921_pt1 | contig 56702 bp, 50 predicted proteins | sample MGYA00519916_ERZ827512 | MGnify/ENA primary metagenome ERZ827512 (study PRJEB31778, sample SAMEA3449335) | human gut metagenome | biome: human gut; feature: human-associated habitat; material: faeces | place: United Kingdom | collected 2010/2012 ... | reverse complement strand
TTGTGAACGCATATGAACAGTTGTGAACGCATATGAACAGTTGTGAACGCATATGAACAGTTGTGAACGCACCAATTCAAACGAATTGGTGCTATATATAATTAAAATTATATATTATAGTTTTAAAATATAGTTTCCATAGCAGTCTGTCTTTGATGTTCCAGTCCAAACAATTAAATCTTTTTCTTGTAATTTATTTAAGAGTTTAATTGCAGTAGTTTTACCTCTTTCAATTAAAATAGCAACATCTAATGATGTAACACTACCCTTATCATAAATCATTTGCATTACTTTTTGTTCTTGATAATTTAACGTATTCCAACACTCTTTAATTTTATCTTTTTTTAGCATACTATTATTTTGAATTTTACTTCTTACTTCAATGTTATTTTCTAAAACTAATAATACTAAATGATTATTAATTACTGAATATTTAGGTTCATTTAAATGAATATTGTCCATCTCCTTATATATTCTTTTTACACCTTCATTAAGTTCTCTAACTATGCCAAATTCAGTTAATGTTCGAGATATCAAAGGATTTCTTGAATATCTTTCAGTTTTCATATTATCAATTGTTACGAATCCCCCTAAAGAACCAGGACTTGATATTTCTAAACGATCATTAAATATTTTTATTAAAATATACTCACCTGTATTAGAGTAATCCCTATGAGTTATAGCATTGACTAAACCTTCGAACCAACAAAACTCTGGATATTCTGGTATTGTTTCAAAAACTCCATCAGAATTTAATTTTGTAAATTCTCTTAACTGTGAACTAATAAATTCTTTTGCTTCATTAATAACTTTATATAAACATTTATCAAAAGTCTTATCTTTAATAACATTATAATTTTCTCCAACTTCAAAAGTATTACCTTCGAATTTAACTACTCTTACTCTAGCACTTGGCATATAAAAACTTGGATTTTTGCCAAAAAGTAGCATACCCGCTTTAGTAAAATGTAATTTATTATTTACATTTTTCAAAAAGCCTTTTGCAATTAAAACTTTTTCATTAGATAAATCATCTGCATTAATTAAAAATTTATAGTATCTTAATGTTTCCTCATCAATATCTTCGACTCCGGATTCATAAAGAATTTCATTTTCTAAATTTCTTTGATTTTTATCATATTCAAGGCTTCTTATTTGATTAGAATTAAGTTTAACTGAAGAATCTCCTTGTCTTAAATATACTTCATCTTTTACATTTCTTATTATATAATCTGTTGCTGGTAAAATATGAAATAATATTATAATGTCATTAATACCTTTATCATTTTTTACATTAATTATTTCTGGTTTATATAATGGTAACGGAGATAAAAAGTTTACTACACATTTTTGAATATTATTAATTACTTCTTCTCCATAAATATTTAAGCCTTCGTATTTACCATCATCAGTAAATCCCACCGCTACAACACCACCATTGGCATTTGCAAAAGCAGGTATAGTATTTGCTAAATCTAATGGTTTAATTTTACCTCTTTTACGATCAAAGTATAAACTTTCAACACTTTTTTTTAAATATTCATCAGTTATTTTTGTATTAATTTTTGATAATCTCATATACTCTCCTCCATATAAAAAAGTAAAACACATTACTAATATTTTCTAATGTATTTTACTTATCTTTACAAAAATAATATACTATATTTTTAACTTGTTGTAAATATTATCATGATAATTTTTTTCAATTCCAATAAAGTCAAATATTTAAGTTTTTTGAAATAGAAATTTAATTAAACTATAACGCATAAAAAAGTCTCCAATAGGAGACACACTTAATTAAGTAAAAATCCGCATTTCGTAATAATTTTTACTTAGTTTCAATTTCTAATTCATCTTTATATTCATAATTTAGTCGGTTTTGTTTAGTAACAACACTTTCTCCTAAATTTTTTTCTATGTCTTCTCTTGCAACTTTTGCTGCATGACCACCCATTCTAGCAACTTCTTTATTTTGATCTAAACCTTGTGGTTTATGTTTTTCAGCAAGTCTTTTTGCAGTTTCTTCGGATAAATCAGTTAATATTAGTTCAAGATTATCCATATTATCCCTTAAAGATTCTTTACGAAGACCTTTATATTCTTTATATTCTTTTGCTGTCATACCAGACCATTCTTTATAGATTTCATTAGTTAGTATAGCATATTCTTTTCCATCAGTTATACCACCCTCTTGCCAAACATCAGTTAACTGTTTTCTATCTTGAATTCCTTTTAATCTTTTTGCAATCCATTTTTCATCATAACCTTTAGCACGATATATATCTACAGCTCTTTGAGCAGCAATAGATGGATCAAATACTTCATCTATTCTTTCACTTCCAAGTTTTGCAAGCCATTGTTTTATTGGCTCTGCATTTTTACTAGGAATAGATTCAATTATTCTAAACATTTCTTCAATATCACATACATCTGTAAGTCGATATTTACCATCTTGAGACTTTAATTTCAACTGTCCGATTTTTTCGGACACTTCATTTCCCTCTTGTTTTAGTTTATTTTTTAGGTCGCTCCAATATTTTCGTGGTCTATCACTTTCTGATAAAACTCCAACCAAATCTACAATACTAATATAATATTTTTCTTTTTCCTTATCCCATACAGTTCTTATTGTTTCATTATTAAAAATTTTATTAATTAAATGCATTTTATCTTGATTCATTTTTAACCTCCTATTTTCTTTAGAATTTAGATAATTTTTATTTACGACAGCAAATCAATATAATTCATTACCACCTTCTTTATACCAAACTTTTCAGCATACAAATATAGTTTAACAAAATCTTTGTCTTTTCTTTTTATATACTTTTTTACACAACTTTTAACTAGGTTAAAGTCCATTCTATTTTTAGATCTAATAATATCACATATACATCTTTCAATATCATATACTTTTATTTTATTATCCATAGGTGTTTCTATTTCAGTAAGACCAAGTTCATAAATATCATTATTAACATAAAATACATTATGTTTTCTTAAATGAGTACTATTATAACTTTTTTTTACTGTTATGTCATACACACAATTTGGTGATTTTGTAGATAAACCATGAAAATATAAAGCTGTCATATGTGAAAATATTGCATTAGGCATACTTAATCCAAAAATATAATAATTATCTTTTTTAATATTAACATCAATATAAATACCTGGTGCAACTTTTTTTATAATACCCTTATCTTGCATAATTGATAGATACATTCTATGTAAATCAAACATATCAAGTTCTTTAGAAGTAATATATCCTTTATTTTTTTTCATAAGTTCTTTAATAATTTCAATATTACTTTTATCTTGAAATTCTTTCATAGTTATTTTTTCCATTTAATATCACCTTTGACTTTCTTACTACTAATATAACATTATCAAGTGATTAAGTCAATGCAAATTTTTATTTTTAATTTCAACTAAATTCTAATTTTTAATTTCAACTAGTAACAAATTGTCACGATTTCATATCTTGCATACGATTTCAGTATAAAAATAAATATTTTAAATTAAAACAAAAATTTTTCAAATAAAAAAAGCAGAAATTAATCTGCTCAAAAGTTAATATACTAATTATTTTCTTTAATAATTTCTAATGCTTTATGCATTGTCATATCATATTTAACTACATCAATAGTTCCATATGCTTTAATTAATTCATCAACTGTAATACCATAGTTTTCAGCCATTTCTTTTGCTTTAGCATCAACTTCTTCTTTAGTAAAGTCAATATTTTCTTTTTTAGCAACCTCTTCAATTAAATAACGACATTTAACTCTTTTTGTAGCTTCACCTTCCATTTTTTTATGAAGACCTTCTTCAGTATCACCAGTAAGTTCAAAATATTTATTCATATCTAAACCTTGCATTTTAAGTTGTCTTTCATATTCATGGATCATTCTATGAATTTCATCATCAACGATTTCTTCATTAAGCTCAATTTTCATATTTTCCATTGCTTTATCTAAAACTTTATCTAAATGAATATCATCAAGTTTAGCTTGTTCTTCTTTTTGAAGTTCATCTTTTACTTTATTTTCTAATTCTTCTTTAGTTTTGATATCTTCATATCCTAAATCTTTAAAGAATTCTTCATTAATTTCTGGTAAAACTCTTACTTTTACTTCATTAACTTTTACTTCGAATACTACATCTTTTCCTTTAAGATTTTCTACATAATCCTCAGGGAATTTAAGATTTAAAGTAACGATATCACCAGTTTTATGACCAACTAAGCCTTCCTCAAAACCTGGAATAAATGAATGAGTTCCAATCTCAAGTGAATAGTTTTCAGCACTTCCACCCTCTAAAGCCTGTCCATCAACAGTTCCTTTGAAATCGATTACAGCAGTATTACCATCTTCAATAATACCATCTTCTTTAACAATTAAATCAGCAAATTTATCTTGCAATTTTTTAATTTCTTCATCAATTTCTTTTTTACTTACTTTAGCTTCTTCTTTTTTAATTCCTAAATTTTTATAATCTCCTAAAGTAATTTCTGGTTTAGTTATAATAGTAAATTTAAATTCTATTTCTTTTGCAGAAATATTTTTAATATCTACTTTTGGTTCAATAACTGGATTAATATCTTTATTATCCTCTAAAGCTTTTTTATAACCAACTGCTACTGCTTCATCAACAGCATCCATATAAAGACTTTCAATACCAAATCTTTTGATAAATATATCTTTTGGACAAGCTCCCTTTCTAAAACCATCTACTTTAGTTTCCTTAACTTTTTTCTTAAATGCATCATCTAAGCATTTTTCCCATTCAGTAGTAAGTTTAATTTCAATTTCATGTACATTTTTCATTTATATTTCTCTCCTTTTTTCTTTCCATATTATATAATAAATAAACTCTTTTTACAAGAACAATCTCATCTTCGTGGCATATTTTTGAGATATTCACTTTTAATATAATCATCAGTTATATGTGTATATATTTCCGTTGAGGATAATGATGCATGTCCTAAAAGTTCTTGGACACTTTTTAAAGGACATCCATTTGAAAGCATGTGTGTAGCAAAAGTATGTCTAAATGTATGTGGTGAAACATGAACTTTTAAACATGCTTTATCTATAACATTTTTTATTATGAGTTCAATTCCCCTTACTGTAATTTCTTTACCTTTATTATTAAGAACTAAATAATCATTATTAAAACCTCTATTTTCTAAATATTTATTTATAGCTATAAGGGAATGATTATTAAAAAATACTATTCTTTCTTTACTACCTTTTCCCATTACTTTAATACTTTTTTCACTAAAATTTATATCTTTTATTTTAATATTTTTTAGTTCACTAACTCTTATTCCTGTGGCATATAATAGCTCTATAATCATTTTATTTCTAATAGATAAAATGTCTGTTTCTTCGATTGAATCAATTACTTTTCTAATATCTTCATAACTTAAAAAAGTTGGTAATTTTTTTTCTAATTTAGGATTACTAATTAATTTAAAATAATTTACTTCAATCATTTTATTATCTAATAAATAGTTATAAAAACATCTTAATGAACTTAATATAGCACTTATACTTTTATTAGATAAATTATCTATTTTTTTTAAATAATCTATTATTATATCTTTATTAATATTTAAATAATCTATTTTATTTTCATCACAATAAAATAGAAATTCTTTTACATGAATTATATATTCTTTTATTGTATAATTTGAATAATTAAGTTCATATTTTAAATATTCTTCATATCTTTCTATCATATCTTATCCTTTACCACTATATTATATAAAATATAATGATTTATTTCAATTAATTCAAATAGATATTTTTATTTGCTATATGAGGTTCTTAAATTATATTTCTTACCTACTTCATTAACTAATTTTTTAGCATAACTTCCTTTCTAACTTGTTATCTTAAATTCTCTTGCAAAGATTCTTTCATCCGAACAATATTCAATTATAAATTGATTATTTTTAGTGCATATAATTATGCCAATAGTTTTATCATCAGATATATCTTTAACATTCTTATCAATATAGTTCATATAAACCTCTATTTGGCCTATATGTTCTTTCTTAAGTTCAGTTACTTTTAATTCAATAACTACAAAGCACTTATATTTAAAGTTATATAAAAGTAAATCAATATAATTATAATTATTACCAACTTTCATTTTGTATTCATTTCCAATATAACTAAAACCATTTCCTAACTGAGTTAGAAAGTTATCTAAATTATTTAGTATTGACTGTTTTAGTGCATATTCAGTTAATTGTTCTATATTAAATTCACTCTTAATTAATAAAGGATCTGGTACTAAATCAGGTAATTTTAATTCTTCATTTGTAACTAGTTTATTTTTAGTTTCCTCGCTTAGTCTTTCATATTCATTGGATTTAATAGCATTTCTTAAGCTTCTTACATCTAAGTTTCTTTGATTACATATTTTAATATAATAACTAATTTTATTAATATCTTTTAGTGGCAGTAATTCTACATAATGACTCCAGGTCAAATTGGTCGACAATGTCGACCAATTTTCATTACTAAAAATATTGTAAAATTGTCTAAATCTTCGTAATGTTCTAACATTATATTTTTTGCCTACTTCATTCACAAGTTTTTCAGCATATTGTCCTATAATATCATTGTTATACTCTTTACCAGCCTCACTCAAAAGTTTACCGACCTCATAATAAGTAAGAACTTTATTTCTTTCTTTAGAATAATCCTTTACCTTTGCATAAATCTCATTTTTTAATAATTTTTCTTTAATTTCATCATAATAATTCATTTTAACACTTCCTTTCTAACTTGTTATCTTAAATTCCCTTGCAAATATTCTTTCATCAGAGCAGTACTCAATTATAAATTGATTATTTTTAGCGCATATAATTATGCCAATAGTTTTGTCATCAGATACATCTTTTACATTTTTATCAATATAGTTCATATAAACCTGAATTTGACCTATATGTTCTTTCTTAAGTTCAGTTACTTTGAGTTCAACAACTACATAGCATTTAAATTTCACATTATATAAAAGTAAATCAATATAATTATAGTTATTACCAATCTTTATTTTATATTCGTTTCCTGCATAAAGAAAACCATTACCTAACTGTTTTAAAAAGTTATCTAAATTATTAAGTATCGCCTGTTTTAGTGCATATTCAGTTATTTTTTCCTTGTTCACGCTGAGTTAAAGACAAATTTATAGCACTATTTAAATAATAGCCAATAGCATTTTCGTCTTTTAATGGTAATAATTCCCTTATATGGCTCCATGTCAATTGTGTCCACATTGTGGACACTTTTTGTTCACCAAATAAATTATAAAATTGTTTCATCCTATAAAGCGTTCTTCTATTATATTTTTTACCGACTTCATTTACTAATTTTTCAGCGTAACTTCCTATAACATCATTACCATATTTTTTACCAGCTTCACTTAAAAGTTTACCTACTTCAAAATAAGTAAGAACTTTATCTCTTTCTTTTGAATAATCTTTTACCTTTGCATAAATCTCATTTTTTAATAATTTTTCTTTGATTTCATCATAATAATTCATTTAAACACTACCTTTCTAACTTGTTATTTTAAATTCTCTTGCAAATATTCGTTCATCAGAACAGTATTCAATTACATATTTATTATTTCTAGCACATATAATTATGCCAATAGTTTTGTCGTGATAAGGTTTCTTAATAACTTTATCAACATAGTTCATATAAACTTCAATCTGACCTATATGTTCTTTTTTTAGTTCAGTTACTTTAAGTTCTATAACAACGTAACAGTTATATTCTACATTATATAAAAGTAAATCAATATAATTATAGTTATTACCAATCTTTATTTTATATTCGTTTCCTGCATAAAGAAAACCATTACCTAACTGTTTTAAAAAGTTATCTAAATTATTAAGTATCGCCTCTTTAAGTGCATATTCAGTTATTTTTTCCTTATCAAATTCACTCTTAATTAATAAAGGATCTGGTACTAAATCAGATAAGCTTAATTCTTCATTTGTAATTAATTTATTTTTAGTTTCTTCGCTTAGTCTTTCATATTCATTGGATTTTATCAATGATTGTAGCTCTCTTTTTGTAAGATTTCTTTTTTCACAAACATCTATATAATATTTTATTTCATCAACATTTTTTAAAGGTAACAGCATAATATAATGACTCCATGTCAATTTGGAAACCAATGGTTTCCATTTTGTTACCAAAACCATATCATAAAACTGCCTCATATATCGTAGGTATCTTTCATTATATTTCTTGCCTACTTCATTAACTAATTTTTTAGCATAACTACCAATAATATTCTTACCATATTCTTTTCCAGCATCACTTAAAAGTTTACCTACCTCAAAATAAGTAAGAACTTTATTTCTTTCTTTAGAATAATCTTTAACCTTTGCATAAATCTCATTTTTTAATAACTTTTCTTTGATTTCATCATAATAATTTATCATTTAAACACTTCCTCTCTATTTTAAAGCACAAAAAATAAGATGTTTTTACATCCCTACAAAAAATTTAATTATAATCTAAAATATACGTAACTCATACAAACTAATAATAACAATATATATTAAAATAATCAATATAAAAAAAGTTAAAAATAATATCAATTTCACTTCAATACTATTTCTACTTCATATTTTACTTTTTTTTACAAAATTTGACTATCAAAAATAAAAAAATCGTTTCCATATATTTGTACATTTAATATATCTTTATTTCTCAATTATAGTATATATCATAATGTACATAAAAAGTGATGCTGTAACATCACTTTTTTCATTTGATTTTTTCACGTTTAATCTTGATGGTCCCTGCATCCCAGAATGTCTTTTAATTATAATCTAATTTAAACTAAAATATAAATAACCCAAACCTTTTTACATAGAAATAATACTTTTTAAATTTTTTTAGTTACGTATTTATATTTATACTTTCAAAAAAGTTAAATATCTTATCATAGTTTTCTAAATCTTTATCAAGTAAGTTATTCAGTAAATTAGTTAATTTTTCTTTCTTTTTATATATATCATAGTAATAACTTGCAAGTTTATTATATAAATCATAGACTTCAGCATTACCGGACACTTTTTTAAAAATATTGGTTTTAAGCTTTCTAAACCTCAAGCAAAAATGGTTCCCCACATTATAACTTCTATTATAAATGCAGAAAATGTTACTACTTTAGACATTTCTAAATGTTATATTGATGGGTCTTTTCTTTCTAATCAATCTTCTATTGAAAAGAAACTATGGAGATTTTTCAATAATAATAAATTTAATGGTATTAATTTTTTTAATAGTTCAATTAAATATATTATTAATAATAATATAGGATGTATGAGACATTATAAGCTTGTTGCATTTTTAGATCATATGTATATGAAAAATAATTTTGTTACTTTAATGTTCACTTTAAAAGTTGGAAAACAATCTATTCCTATTTGGTTTAAATGTGATAAAACTAAATCTAATAGGCATTATGAAATTGATGAACTTGCTAAAAAATGTTTATTTAGTGAGAAAGTAATTTTTACTGCAATTAATGAAGTTATTAAATTACTTTCTCCATTAAATGCTAAAATTACTTTTTTAGCGGATAGATGGTTTTGTAATTTAAAATTAATGAAATTCATTCATGCTAAAGGTCATTACTTCTGTATCAGAGCAAAAGTTAATTCTAATATTAGAGTTTATATTTATGATAAAAAAGAAAAACATAAAATTTATAAAAAATTTACTGATTTTCCAATTAGAAAACATACTTCACTTTATTATGAAAATATAGAATTAGGTGATTTTCATTTTAAATGTAACTTATCTATTGCTCGTGGAAAATTAAGTGATGATCCTTGGTTTATTTTATCTAATATTGAACCTAATTTAGCTTTAAGAGAATATGGTCATAGATTTGGCGCAATAGAAATGTTTTTTAAATCGCAAAAAACCAATGATTTTAATTTAGAAAAAACTAAAACTAGAAATTTACATGCTTATGAAAATTTATATAGTTTAGTTTGTTTTGCTGGACTATGGCTTACAATTATTGGTATTGATTATACTAAAAATTATACACATGTTAAGAAAAACTTAAATATAAGATTTGCAAAATATGATAAAAACAAAAAGCCTATACGAATACTATCTTTATTTAATCTAGGATTAACTATTTTTAAAATGTGTTATAACTCATATATAAATTTTAAAATAAAAACCAATATGCAATTATATCTTTAAGAAAAATTAAATCAATATTTATTAAAATTTTGTTAAGAATAAATCCTAACACTTTTTAGCGTATAAAAAAATGCAAAAAATTTTTAGATTTTAAAATTTATTTGCATTTTTTACATTTTTTAATCTCAAATACGAGTTATTTTAAGTAAAATTTATATATTATTGGGCGAAGATTTTGCCTTACAATCCCAGTGTTTACCTAGGTTTTATCAAAAGTGTCTGTCAATCAGCTGAAGTGACATACAAAGTGCTGCCCCATTTATTGTAACATTAGTATTTGCATTATTATTAGAACTAGCAACCTTAAAAACTGCGTAAGAAATAGATATTCCTGTACACATTACAAGTAATATTAAAATTGCTGTTAATGTATTTTATTATTATCCATTTAAACTTCATTCCTTCCAAAAATTTTGTTAAATTATCAGAATCGGCAGTGCGGGGCGGATACTGCCACCACGCACATTACCATAGTCCTTACCTTACCCAACGCGATATGCGTTATCCTTAGTTCCATCTCCTGTACCCACAATTTTTAGGACACTAGAATCTAGATAAAATGTCGGGCGAACCGCAAAACTGTGACTGCTAACATCGTAGCTGCCATAAAAAAACACAGATCCTTCAATATACAAACGAGCAGCACAACCCGAATTCGAAGAATAAGGAGAAAGTAACCATTCATTCTTGTTTGAACCCCAACTAGACTTTTGTGATGTAAATAACCAATTATTATTTTTACAATCACTATATGATGAACGAGCCCAATTATATAAATCTTCTACTCTGCAACTTGACTTATCTGTTGTTGTACCTCCTACTGTTGCATAGCCATAATCACTTGGATACATAAGTCCTACCTTTGCATATATACTTGATGGATTACCACTATATATTGCACTTGTATTTCTTTCCGCTGTATATATATCTTCCGCTGTCAAAGTTTCATAATTTGATGAACTAGCTCCCCCTAAATGCCATTTTGCAGTTGCTATTGCACTAGATAGTTTACTATTTACATTAGATGTACCTAACAAAGTAGTCAAATATGTTCCATTTAATTCTGTTTTGAGTGATGCCGTACTCCAATTGTTTGTTCCTGCTGTATTCCACTTTTTACCATCTGTTCCACCATAGTTATTTGTATCTATTACTTTTAATAGTTTTTTTGTACCACTACTATTTGTTCCATCACTCGATGTATCTTCATCAAATAAGCCTATTATTCTAAATAGTAATGAACTATCTGAACAAGTACCAATTGTTTTATTATCTAAGCATATATAATTATTTGGATCTGCTCCTTCATATCTTAAACCATATTCAGGAAATATATCAGTATTATTAGCAGCAAAGACTGTTTCGAAAGATTTTCCACTAGGTTCCTCTACGGCATCTCCAATAACAGAACCACTACCTAATGTTAAATAAGCATTTAAAGATTTGTTCATAGTGGAGCCATTACCTAAACTTCCTTCATCTTTATCTATCCATAAATATAAACTATATGTTTTAGTTCCAGAACTAACTGTTCCACTTCCTACACTAAATCCATTTTTTAATGTTTCATTTTTAATAGCTAATAATTGTTTTTGAATAGTACTATCTAAAATATATTCATTTGATATAAGTGTTCCACTTGTTGGAGTAACTCCTTCCTCAACTAAAGCATATTTTAATGCTTTAATTGGCATTGTATTAGAACTATTTGGTACAAGAAGTAAATTAAATGATTGACTAGTATTACAATTATTTGTTATAGTAACTGAAGTTTTATACGTATCAGAACTTAATGCTTTACTATCAGATATAGGTACAGCATATTCATTAGATATTGTAATATTATCTGAGGATAACTGAAGTGACATACAAAGTGCTGCCCCATTTATTGTAACATTTGTATTTGCATTATTATTAGAACTAGCAACCTTAAAAAATGCGTAAGAAATAGATATTCCTGTACACATTACAAGTAATATTAAAATTGCTGTTAATGTTTTTTTATTACTATTCATATAAACCTTCTTTCATATTTTTACTATACGCCCCATAAAGGGGCGTACCACTTTAGTATGATTTACTGCTTTAATATTTCAACCACATTTAGTTTTATTTTTCGCCGACGCACAATCGAGGATTGTGCTGCTCTCTTTTCTCAGAGAAGTTGTCTTTCTCTTCGGCTCTAATTTACTGTGTAAACATCATTATATGTTCCACTTCCAAGTAACTTACTTTCAGAGGATAGAGAAACTACACCACGAACACCAATATTGCTATTGACACTGCCATTGCTCAGAGAGCCACCACCAGCCACATAGAACCCATACGAATAACCACCACCGAACTCACCAGGGGAGCCCGCCCAATAGTATGCCCCAGTATGTAAATAATAGTTCGTGTTACTTTCACTCCAATTGTTTCCTGCCATTTCTAATTCATCTATTGTTATTAAACCTATAGGATATGTTAATGCACTATTTCCTTTACCATTTATTTTATTAACAGTAAATCTATCGCTATCTACTGCACAAGTTAACATTGGTTTATTATCTTTAACTATTCTTCCATATGCTCCATAATAATAAGTCGTTCCCGTTGAATTCCAACTTGTTAATGTTGTGTAGTTTGTAGTTGAATATGCTACATCTGAAGTTGATGCTGTTCTATCATTACAATATATCTGATCTGTTATTTTTGTTCCTGTTTTATTTAAATCTGTATAGTTTGCATACCAATTATCTAAATATGTTTTTATATCACTACTTTGACTTGTTCCATGTTGTTTTCCTATTTCATACATATACCCTACATATTCTGCACTATTATATTTTTGATTAAAAGGACTATTTCCTAATGAAGTATCTGTTGTTTTTATTACCTTTGTACTTTCTGTTGGTGGGGTTACACCACTATATATCATTCTAATTGAATTATCTCCATTTATTCTTATTATTCGCCAGTACATATCATCTCCTTTTGAGGCTATTTTAATGCATGAATTACCTGTATCGGTGTTAGATATAGTACCGTTATTACAATTATACATATCTTTAGTATACTTACCATATTTAACCCAGTTATTATCTACAGCGCCTCTGAAATAATAAGATGTTCCTAAGTCATCTTGTGCTTTAAATAATCCTTCATTTGTTGTTGCAGTTTTAGTAAAATCTGGTGCTGTTTCATGTACTGTATTATTTGCTAGTATTGTTTCATAACCCTTTTTTTCAACTTCATATACATTATTCCAAGTTCCATCTCCAGTTAATTTAGCTTCAGAGGATAAACTTATAACAGGACGGGCACCAATATCATAAGGCACATAAGAAGAAGTAACATAACCCAAAGAACTTACAGTAAACCCATAAGCAATACCACTTGAACGGAAATAATAAGGCGATCCCGACCAATAAAATTGGTTTGTATAGAGGTAATATGAACTATTACTATTACTAGAGCCATATACTCCTCCTGCCATTGCTATTTCATCTGCTGTTATTAACCCTACGGGGTATTCTAAAGCTTTATTTCCTATACTACTATTCTTTGATGTAAATTTATCACTTGCTGCTCCACATTTTAATATTGGCGTTTTATCACTACTTATTCTTCCATTTGCTCCATAGGAATAATTTGCTCCAGTTGATGTCCATGCTGCTGTTTGTATTGATGATGGACTTCTATCATTACAAAATATTTGGTCTGCTACTAAACTTTTTGTTGCACTATCTGTTTTTAATGTTGTTGTTTCATACCAATTATCTATTGTTGTTTTTATATCACTTGATGTACTAGTTCCATGTTGCTGTTCTGGTGCATACATATATCCTACATATTCTGCGTTATCTTTGCTACTATTAAATGTACTTTTACCTATTTGAGTACCTTCTCCTGTCATTACTACTTTAGTACTTTCTGTTGGTGCTGTTGTTCCTGTATATATCATTCTTATACTGCCATCACTATTTATTCTTATTATTCTCCAGTATATATCGTTTCCACTGCTATCTTTACCAAATATTACCCAGTTATTATCTACAGCTCCTCTGAAATAATAACTATCTCCTAAATCATCTTGTGCTTTAAATAAACCTTCATTAGTTGTTGCAACTTTACTAAAATCTGGTGTTCCTTTATTACTAATTTGTGATTTAGCTTCAGTAACCGATGATGCTCCAGTTCCTTTTAATAAGACATAATCACCACCTGTAGGTCCAGCTGGTTTTGGTTCATTAAATGAACAACTTGAATTAGCAACTTTAATATTACCTTTAAAAGTTTTACCAGCTACATTATCCTGAATAACATCTAAATTATAATATTTAGCGGTAAAAGTCCAATTTTCTAAAATATTTGTATCTGTAGAAATTTTTACACCACTAATTAAAGTTACTTTATTACTTCCTGATATTTCAATTTCATTAAATGAATTACCTTTATCCGAAGTACCACTTAAAGTAAATTCTTTTAAACCTGCATTTGTGGCTCCTTCACTTTTTGTATATGGACTTACTGGTTCATATACTAAATCATAACTACAATAAACTTTTTTAAGTCCATTTGCATTAAGAGAAACATTAATATTACCACCATTTCCACTTACAAAAGAACTATAATCATTACTAGCATTTGCCATATCTAAATCACTTTGATTTATAGTTAATGATAAAGTGCTATTACCACTACTTTCAAATGTATAATATTTAGTATTAATATTACCCGATATAGTATTATTATTTTTAATTTCTATATTAAAGAAATATGCATAAGAAATACCTATAATAATTGTTACTACTAATAAAACACCAATAAATATTAATATTCCTACTCTATTTTTAACTATTTTATCTTTTAATTTCATAATAAAAATACCTTTCTACTATCTATTAAAATGATACCACATTTTAATAGTTTCTAAAAGTATTTTTTACAAAAAAATTATTTTTTTACATCTAAATTTTAAATGTATTGTAAAATATAAACATGTTTTTGTCAAAAAATATATTGAGTGTAAGTATACTAACATTAACAATTATCACTAAAATTAATACTAATATCGTATAAGACCTCTGTTCAATTTGAAATATTACGTTTTGTACATGAAAAGTTTATATAGAAAGAATAGAGCTTTTTTATTATATTTAAGAATATACGAACTATAAATTATAGTTTAAAATGTATACTTTTACTTGATTTATGCATATTATATATAGTACAATTAAATCGCAAAGGCGAAAGCCTGAAGTAGAAATACTTCATAATTGTACTTATTTAAGTACATAGTCAAGTGTCTAGGACACATTTACTATACTAGTCAATTTGACTAGTTTTTTTATATTTTACAATAAAAAAAGTATGCAATTAACATACTTTTAGAATTTTAACAGAATACTGTCCATTAGGTGATTCAACTGTAACAATATCTCCTTCTTTATGAGACATTAATGCTTGTCCTAAAGGTGATACATTACTAATTAAGTTATTAAATGCATCAGCTTCAGCAGAACCAACTATTTTATAAGTGTCTTCATCACCATCATCATCAATTGTAACAGTAGATCCAACACTTACTTTACCACCCTTTTCAATTTTAGCTATTTCACTATGTTCAAGTCTATATTCAAGTTCTTTAATTCTTGATTCAACTTTACCTTGAGCATCTCTTGCAGCATCATAATCAGAATTTTCAGATAAATCTCCTTGAGCTCTAGCATCCTTTAATGCTTTAATTATTTGAGGTCTACGTACATTTTTAAGTTCATTTAATTCTTCCTCAAGTTTAAGGTATCCCTCAGCGGTAATTATAAAACTATCTTTTTTCATTTTTTCTTTCTCTCCTTGTTAATTTAATTTGTCGTTAAAAATTATATCATATCTATTATATTTGTCAAGTAGTAAAAAATATATGTTTTTTTTAGTAATTTATTAATAAAAATCTTACTTAAATCTATTTTTATATGTACACTTTTTACAAATATCTAAATAACATTTATTATTCTTAAAATAATTTATAATATTATGGTATTTTTCACTATTTAGTATAAAAGATAAGTCTTCATAAAAAATATTTCCTAAATTACTTTCTCCTTCACCATCAAGACAACATATTACTACACTACCATCAGATAATATACCAATATGACTATTACCACCAAGGCAATATCCATCACTATTACTTTTTGCATTACTTGGCCATTCAAAAATATTTTGTAGTGATACATAAACATTATCTATAAGTTTAGTATTATTATTAATTTCATTTATATTAAAATATTTTTTTAAAATACTAATATATTTTTTAGTTTTTACATCCATTTTATTTTCCTCTAAAGTCCAAAATCTTAAAGAAATAATTGTATTTATTTTTAAAATGCTTATACATTCTAAAATATCTTCTAAATAACTTTCTTTACTATTTTCACTATGAAGAGAAATATTTATTTTATATATATTATGTTTTAATAATATATCAAGTTTTTCTTTTAAAAGTGTCCCATTTGTGGTAATTATAACTTTTTTATTATAATTATCTAGTAACTCAAGTATTTTATCTAAATCTGGATGTAAAAGAGGTTCTCCTTTAACGTGTAAATATATAAAATCAGTATATTTATCTATTTTTTTTAAAACAGTTTCAAATTCTAAAATACTCATATTTCTTTTATCTCTAAAAGATTTACTACAAAAAGAGCAATTTAAATTACAACTATTAGTTATTTCTATATATATTCTTTTAAATTTCATATTAACCTTTCATAAGAAAAAAAGAGTTAATTACCCTTTTCCTCAAACTTATCAAATTCATTACCATTATTTTTAATAATTATTTGATTATCATTTATTTCATAACTTAAACTATCTGTTTCAATTGGTGTATATCTTTTTTCTATAGTACCTGATTTACTATTATAAATAATAATTTCATTAGAACTACTTGTTAATATAATAATATAATCATTAAAATATTCATAATTATTTATACTTAAATCTGATAAAATATTATCTCCATTATAAGTATAAAATGAATAAATATCATTATTTTTAGATATTATTAGATTATCATTATAATCATAAATAGGAACTCCAAAAGTACTTGTTAATGAATTATCATCTTTATCTATTAAATAATATCCCTTTAATTTTTCAACAATAATTTTATCACTTTTAATAACTTCTCCATCAGTTTTATTAGCAAGTGCCATATAATCATAACTAGGTTTTATTTTAAAATTACCTACATTTAAATCAAATAATCCATATAAATTTTCTTCATTTTTAACTATTAAATAGTTTCCCTCAATATCTGAATTATAATTTTTTAACATATTTAAAGTTAATAACTTAATTTTAGTACCTAAACTATACAAATAGATTTTATCATTATCCTTAATAAAAACATTATCAGTATTAAATACACCAATATCATTTTTATCTCCTTCTTTATAAAAATCATTTATTTCATCATCAATTTCAGTTTGAGCATCATCACAATCTGAAGATGTACATTCATATGTTCCTAATAATTTACCTTCACTATCATAGTAAAATAATTTATTATTATATTTATGTTCTTTACTAGGATTTTCTAAAGAAGTACCCTTAGATAAACTTTTATAAGAACCAATTACTGTAAGAGGTAAAAATATTATCAGAAGAATAATTATAACTGGAAGAACCATTTTATTATTCTTCATTACCATCACCACTTACAAGATTACCTGTTACTTTATTAAATTTATAACTATTATTATTTACTTTTATAATATAATTTTCTTCATCCTCACTTATTTCAAATAAAGTTGAATCATTTCCTTTAATTTGAATATTTACATCTAAAATACCTTTTTTAGCATCTTTGTAATTATAGATATTTAAAGAGTTATCTTTTTTAACTAATGCAAAATAATTATCATAAAGTTTTATATATTTTCCTTCATTAGATAAAATATTACCTTTCATACTATATACTAAATAATTATCTTTGTTTTTAACAAGCATATATGAAGATACGTAATCTATAATATCAAATGTTGATGATGCTATCTCATTACCTATTTTATCATATAGGAAATTTCTCTTTTCTCTTTTTACTAAAAGTAAGTCTTTCATAAATGATATGCTAAGAGTTTTACCTGATGGTTCATCACTTTTAGTATCAGTAAAGGCTATTACCCCAGATGGACCATTACTACCAAATGTTATTGCTCCATATCCATCGGATGTATTTTGACAATATACTAAACTATTTAAGGCTGATACATGAGTTACTTTTTCTACACCAATACCAGTATCTACTGCTTTATATTCACTTAAGTTTTTACTATTTTTTAAATCATATAATATAACGTTATTATTATCAGAAATAAATGCATAACTATTATTAAATATTGGAATATATCCTGAAGTTTCATTTACAATCTTACTTTCCTTTGCTACAAAACAGCTTGTAAGTTCAGTTGTTTTACTTGTAACATCATTTTTATTTTTACATGTATATTTACCAATTAAGTTTTCTTTATCTTCATCTGAATAAAAATAAAGTTTTCCATCAAAATAATTTACAAAATCAAGTTTAGAGTTAAATGCTCCTTCATAAACATTGATAGTCTTTTCTTTATCATCATAAGTAATTGTAAGACTTCCGTTAGAATAAGTAAATTCAAAAGGCTTTTTAGTTTCTTTTAAAGTATTTTTTTCATCAAAGATGTATGATGTTTTATAATCTAAACTCTTTAATTTAATTTCTTCCTCATTTAATTTATTTAAGTTATTATCATAAATAGTCATTTTTCTACTATTAACTGCAAATACAAAATCTTTATCAAGTAAAATATTATCATATTCTTTATTTATAACTTTATTACCATTTAAATCATATAAAACATTATCACTTACTAAAAATTTATCATTAAATGCACTAATTTCATTACTAAAATCTTTAGAAATCTTATTATCATCCTTTATTAAATAATATGATGAACCCTCTTTTGCAATAAATGTATTATCACTATTATATATATCAATATAATCATATTTTGCTTTAGCAAGTTCCTTTATTTCATCACTAATTGATAAAACACCATATTTATCTTTTTCATCAGTAAAGGCTACAATACCCTCTTTAGTAGATCCAACTTTAATAGTTTTATATGAACTTTCTTTTTTCTTATCAATCATATTATATAAATTAATTATATCGCCATCTTGAACAAAGACATATTTATTATTATATATTTGACTTCTTCTTTGTAAAGGACTTTCTTTTTCATCTAAATAAACTGGTAAGTCGGTTTTATTTTCACTTGTTAAATATGCAACATAGCATTTATTTTCATCTTTATTTTCACATTCATAATCACCAATAGTTTTGTCATCTTTATCTAAAAATTTTAATGTACCATTATTATAAATGTAATTATCTTTTTCCACTATAACGGGTTTTTCTTTATTATCATCTACTTTCTTATCTTTTTTTATAACAAGAAAATATACTAAAATAAACGCAATTACTAAAACAATTAATGATATACTTACTATAAAAATTATCTTTTGTTTTTTAGTAAGGTTTTTAAAATAAAACTTCTTTTTATTTTTCTGAGGTTTCTTTTTCTTTTCTTTAGTTACAACCATTTCATCATCTTCAATAGATACTTTATCTTCATCATATAAAGTATCCTCAACATTTTTGTTTATTTCGACAATAACATTAGTGCTATCATCATATTCATTTTTAAAATCATCCATACTTTTCACATCCTATTTTCAAAATAATTATAGCAAATATATAGTTTTGTTGCAAGATGGAATATTTTCCAAATAAAAAGTCAATGATAATTATTTATCAAAGACTTTCCTTTTTAAAGTTTCGTATTCTTCCTCAGTTATTTGCAAGTAGTTAATTACTTGCTGTTTTGATAGACCATCTTTTATCATTTTGAGAGCTATTGCCACAGTAACTTCATCAGTCACTTTTTGGGTTACTTCATCAGTTACTTTTTGAGTTATTTCTTTTTCTCTTTTTTCTACCTTTTCGGCAACTTGTTTTTCAATAGTTTCTTTCATTGCCTCATCATCGGCAGCTTTTCTAAGTTTTTCGACATCATAATATAGCATATCATCAAAATTTTCCCACATTTCCTCTAACCTTTTAATTACCCTTTCCATTATTGGATTGCCATCATAAAACTGTTCATAGTTAAAATCTTCTCGATTATAAAATACTAGAAACAATTTTTCTAAACTATCACTTGGCATCCCATCAATTTCATTATAACTTAGTTTTTTTAGAAAGTCCATATTGATATCATAAATAACAAGGTTGTTATCACGAATGCAATGATATGTGGTTTCGCATAATTGTGTTTTGTAAATAAACTCTCCCTTTTGATAAATATCAAAATTATTCACATTAATTTGATATATTGGTTTAATTTTTCTTTCTTTTTCACCAGGTTTAAGTTGTCTTAAATACAAATGAAACACATACATATTATTCTTTACAATATATGTTGATTTATATTCAGTATTAAATTCAAAATTAATAACGCTATAATCATTTTCAAATAAAGCATCAGTATCTTTTCCTTTTATATTTTGATTTTCATTAACACCATTATGAACTAGCTCCAGATTATTTTTAACATAATTATAGTTTAGTTTTAATAATTTACTTATTATTAAACATACATAATCTCTAAGGTTTATATCAGTTAAAAGTAGTTTAGCTGCTCTATCATTAATAAAACCATAAGGCATATTCTTTCCTCCTTTCAAATGCATATTAGCAAAATTAAAAGAATTAAGCAAAAGTCTAAAAAATGCATATTTTGTTCTAAATTTATATTTTTAGAGTGATTTTTTGCAAAAAAAATTTTAAATTGCATCCAAAAATATATTTTTAGATAAAATTATGAAATTTTAGTATTTTTTACACTTTACATATTTTTTACATAAAAAAGAAATAGATTTTTACACTATTTCATTTTTCTATTAAAGTCCTTTATTTCATCTTCATTATCAAGATTGCTATCTAAAAGTTCCTTGAATAATTTCTTTTGGGATAAAGTAAGTTTTGTAGGAATAATAATATTTACTACAACATACATATTACCGCGCATAATTGAATTTGGACTTTTTAAACCTTTTCCTTTAAGTTTTAACTTTGTATAATTTTGAGTTCCTGGTTTTATTTCAAGAATAACATTACCAGTAAGTGTTGGTATTTCTTTTTCACAACCTAAAGTCGCCTCGGCAACATTAATTGGAAGTTCAAGATAAATATCATTTCCTTGTCTTTCAAAAAGAGGATGCTCTTTTATTTCAAAATCTACATAAAGATCACCATTTTCACCATTTGAAGAGGCATTACCTTTACCTGCAAGTCTTAATTCATGACCTGAATCAACGCCTTCGGGAACTTTAATTTTAATAGATTTTTTTTCATTTACAATACCCATTCCTTTACAGTCTGAACAAATATTTTGATAAGTAACACCTTTCCCCATACAATCAGGACATACTTTTTGGGTTTGCATTACTCCAAATATAGAACGAACTTGCTCTAAGACTACTCCACGACCACCACATTTTGAACATGTTTTTTCATTAAAGCCACCTTTACCATCACAGGTTTTACAAGAACTTTTTAAATTAACTTCAATAGTTTTTTCACATCCAAATGCAGCCTCTTCGAAAGTAAGAGGAATAGTTACTTTTATATCACTACCTCTTGAAGTTCTTTGCTTTCTTCCTCCACCAAATGAGGAAAATCCACTTGTAAAGGATGAACCGAAGTCATCATCCTCACCAAAAACATGACGAAGAATATCTCCTAAATCGATATCACTGGCATTAAAATTAAATCCACCTTGACCACCAAAATTACCTGTTCCATCAAAGGCAGCTGAACCATACTGATCATATGCTTTTCTTTTCTGGGGATCAGATAAAATTGCATAAGCCTCACCTATTTCTTTGAATTTTGCTTCATCACCAGTTTCTTTATTATCTGGATGATACATTTTAGCAAGTTTTCTAAAGGCTCTTTTAATTTCTTCGTCAGTGGCTGTTTTTGAAACACCTAAAAGTTCATAATAATCTTTTTTATTATTCATAAAGTTCTCCTAACTCCTTTCTTTTTTCATCAAAGAATTCAAATACTTCATCATAAAGTGATGGACTTTGTATATCTACGCCCGCTACTTTTAAACTTTTAACTGGGTCTAATGTAGAACCAAGTTTTAAAAATTTAATATAACTTTCTAAAGCACCATCTTTTTTATTTATAATATCATTTGCTATTTTAAGTGCTGCAGCATAACCTGTGGCATATTGATAAACATAGAAATTATAATAAAAATGTGGAATTCTATAACATTCGTATTTAATATCTTCATCAACTTCAACATTTGGTCCAAAATATAATTTATTTAAATCCAAATATTCTTTTTGTACTAATTCTTTAGTAAGAACTGTTCCATTCATTTCTTTGTTATGAAGATTATCTTCGAAATGAGCAAACATAGTTTGTCTAATCATTGTTGCTTTAAATCTTTGTAATATACTATCTAATATATATTTTTTCTCCTCAATGTTATCAGTATGATTTAACATATAATTTGTAAGAATTATTTCATTTACTTGACTTGCAACCTCTGCTACAAAAATAGAATAATTATAGTCTTCATAAGTATTATAGTTTTGGGCATAGTAATAATGCATTGCATGGCCTAGTTCATGAATAAGAGTTGATACATCATCAAGTTTTCCCTCATAATTTATAACTACATAAGGATGCGCAAGATATGCACATGTACAGTATCCACCATCTCTTTTATTTTTTTTAGGATATACATCAATCCAATTATCAGAAAATGCTTTTTTAATTACCTCTACATAAGACTTCCCCATTACCTCTAAAGAAGATATTACAAGTTTTTTTGCTTCATCATATGTATATTTTTTATCAAAATCTTTTGTAATATTTGCATAAGTATCATATAAATGAAGTTTATCTAAACCTAATACTTTCTTTTTTAAATCATAATATTTATAAAATTTAGGTAAATTATTTTTAATACCATTTATTAAATTATCATAAATATCATTTTTAATATCATTTGAATATAAACTTAAACTTCTTGCTGAAGAAAATCCTCTTAACTTGGCAACCTTATTATTACTCATTACTTTTGTTGTATATATAGTATTAAAGGTATTTTCATAATGTTTAATTTCTCTATAAATTTTTTCAAAAGCCTCTTTTCGAACGCTTTGTTTACTACTTTGAAGGTATGTACTAAAGTTAGATATTGTAAAAGGCACCACTTTACCTTCTTCATTAGTAATAGTGCCAAAGTCCATATCCGTTGTAAGAAGCATTTCACTTGCATCTTCACATTTAGAGTACACAGATGTTAAAAGTGTAATAATTTTTTCTTCTTCTTTAGACTTAATATATTTTTTAGCTCTATAAATACTTTTTAAATTATTTTCATATTCCTTTAACTTTGGAAATTTTTTTATATATTCTTTAATAAATTTATAATCTTTTTCAAGTAGTTCTGGAACAACATAACTTTCTTTTTCTGATAATTCATTTAAGAAGTTAAGTACATTACCTAACATTTCATTATAATTTTCATTTGTTAAATCTAAATCATTATTAATATGAGCATATAGATAAAGCCTTTCAAGTCTTTTTGAAATTTCATTATCATACTCTAAATATTCATATAACATTTCTGGATTAGATAATATTTTACCTTCATAATTAGAAATATTTTTAGCATATTTTTTTAAAGAAATAAGTTCCTTTTTAGCATCTTCATCACTTTTAAATAAAGCACTTAAATCAATTTTTTCTTTCATATTTTATAACCAAATATTAGGTCCTAGAAATAGGACCTAATACTCTACCTTTCTTTTATTATTTTTCTTTATATTCAGCTTCTTGGGCATCGTCTGATGAATCATTTGAACTAGTTGTTTCAGTATTTTCAGCATTTGATTTATTTGCCTCATATACTTTACTAGCAAGTTCCATAGCCTTTTTATTTAGGCTTTCAGTCTTAGCTTTAATATCTTCGATGTCATTTCCCTTAAGAGATTCCTCAAGGTCTTTAATTAATTTTTCAGCTTCTTCTTTATCTTTAGGATCAACTTTATCTTTTAAGTCCTCTAAAGCACGATTTGTTGCAAGAATCATTGAATCTGCTTCATTTCTAGCTTCACTTTCAGCCTTTTTCTTTTCATCAGCTTCTTTATTAGCTTCAGCCTCTTTCATCATCTTATCAATTTCTTCATCAGAAAGATTTGTTGATGATGTAATTGTAATTGATTGTTCTTTATTAGTTCCAAGATCTTTAGCAGTAACGTTTACTATACCATTAGCATCAATATCAAATTTAACTTCAATTTGTGGAACTCCTCTTCTTGCTGGAGGTATATTAGTAAGTTGGAAGTTTCCTAAAGTTTTATTATCTGATGCCATAGGTCTTTCACCTTGAAGTACATGAATATCAACAGCAGGTTGGTTATCTGCAGCAGTTGAGAATACTTGACTCTTACTTGTTGGAATAGTTGTATTTCTAGGAATAAGTACAGTCATAACATTTCCTAAAGTTTCAATACCAAGTGATAGTGGTGTAACATCAAGAAGTACTACATCATTTACTTCACCAGTAAGTACGCCACCTTGAATAGCAGCACCCATTGCTACAACTTCATCAGGGTTTACACTCTTATTTGGTTCTTGTCCAAGTTCTTTTTTAACAAGTTCTTGAATATAAGGTATTCTAGATGATCCTCCAACAAGGATTACTTTATTAATATCTTTTGCAGTAAGTCCAGCATCTTTTAAAGCTTTTCTAACTGGTTCAAGTGTAGAATCAAATAAATCTTTATTTAAATCTTCGAATTTTGCTTTTGATAAAGTAATGTCCATATGAAGTGGTTCTTTGTTTTCATTTTGAGTTATAAATGGAAGTGAAATTTGTGTTGTAGTCATAGATGATAAATCTTTTTTAGCTTTTTCAGCAGCATCTTTAACTCTTTGCATTGCCATAGCATCTTTTGATAAATCAATACCATGTTCTTTTTTAAATTCTGATACTAAATAATTAGCAACTCTTTCATCAAAGTCATCTCCACCTAAATGGTTATTACCTGCAGTAGACTTAACTTCGAAAACACCATCACCAAGTTCAAGAATTGAAACATCGAATGTTCCTCCACCTAAGTCATATACTAAAATTGTTTGAAGAACATCTTGTTTATCAAGTCCATATGCAAGTGCTGCAGCCGTTGGTTCATTGATGATTCTTTCAACATCAAGACCTGCTATTTTACCAGCATTTTTAGTTGCTTGTCTTTGTGCATCATTAAAGTATGCAGGGACTGTAATAACAGCTTTAGTTACTTTATCTCCTAAATAACTTTCTGCATCTTTTTTTAATTTAGAAAGAATCTTTGCACTGATTTCCTCTGGTGTATACATTCTTCCATTAGCCTCAACTTTTTCATTTGTTCCCATTTTTCTTTTAATTGAGGAAATTGTATTTTTAACATTTGTTACTGCTTGTCTTTTTGCAGTTTCTCCAACTAGTTCATCGTCACCTTTAAAAGCAACTACTGAAGGAGTTGTACGGTTTCCTTCGGCATTAGGAATAACTTTTGCTTCCCCACCTTCAAGTACCGCTACACAACTATTTGTTGTACCTAAATCTATACCAATAATTTTACTCATAATTTATCATTCCTTTCTTTTTATCGAGTAATTTTATTTTCATTATCTAATTTTGAATTAATTTCATTAACAATTTTAACTATTTCATCATTAATAATAATTTGTTCCTCACTAGATAAATTACTTAAAATTTGATTATAATTACTAGAAAACTCTTCATGACTAATAAGTCCTCTAGTAACTTTTAAAAGTTCCATTAATGAATCAAAATATGCTATATCAAGTTCTTCAGTTGTAAGTTTACTATGAATATCACTACTTTCTAAATAATACTCACCAAAACTATTAAAAATTAGTGACAAAGCTAGAAAATTATCATTCATTAACTTTTACCATAGCTACTCTTATAACTTTATCATTATAAGTATAGCCTTTTTGCATTACTTCCACAACTACGCCTTCCTCTTCTTCCATAATACTAGTAGTCATAATTGCTTCCATAGTTTTTGGATCAAACTGTTTACCCATTGCTTCAATCTCTTTAACACCAATTGCATTTAAAGTAGATAAAAGTGATGTATATATCATTTTAAATCCAGATAAGAATTTTGAAAGCTCATCAGTTAAGTTATCATCATCAAGAGATATTGCTCTTTCAAAATTATCAATAATAGGTAAAATCTCTTTAATAAGTTTTTCCCCATCATATTTATAAATATTAGCTTTTTCTTCATTAAAGCGTCTATTCATATTTTGCATTTCAGCATTTAATCTTAATATTTTATCTGAAAGTGCATTTTTTTCTTCAATTAACTTCTTATTTTCTTCAGCAAATTTTTTGATTTCTTCCATACATTTTTCATGATGATTATTTTTTTTGTCTTTCTTAATTTCTTTTTCATTTACTGAAACTTTTTCTTCTTTTTTAATATCTTCTTTCAAGTTATCACCTACTTTTTCTTCATTTGTTCTAGGACATAATCAAGTAGTCCATATACTTTAGCATAATCCATCCTTTTTGGGCCTATTATTGCAATAGAACCTTTTTCACCATTAATATCATAAGTCCTTTTTACAATAGTTGTATTATCATCGACTTGCGATTCATCGCCTATATAAACCTTTATTTCATCACTACCATCAATACTTGTAACTTTTTTGATAAATGATTCATCCTCAAGTTTATATGCAAGTTTTTTTATTGAATCAGGATTATCATATTCAGGCTGCTCTAATACTTTAGCTTTTCCATTTACAGTAACATTTGCGTTTTCATCAACAAAATCTGTAAAAGCATTATAAAATATATTATATACTTTTTCATAATTACTTATTTCCTGAGCAATAATTGGTTTTATTTCAAACTCTAAACGCTCTGAAACATCTTTAATTGGTGTTCCAATAAGCATCTTATTAATTATTTCACTAGTTTTAATAAGTTCTTTAACATTTGTACCTTCCGGTAAAACAAATTTTTTATTTTCTACAAGTCCTGTATTTGTACATACTAAAGCAACAATTTTATTTTCATCTATTGGAATAATACTTACTTGTTTAAGCAAATTATCCATGCTACTACTTCCCAAAACTATTGAAGCATAATTTGTTAAATCACTAATTATCTCCATACACTTAGTTATTGCGTCAGATAATACTAAATCTTGGTTTTTAACTACTCTCTGAAGTTTTAACATTTCGCTACCATTAAGTTTTTCAGGTTCCATTAAGTTTTCAACATAATATCTATAACCTTTTTCTGAGGGTATTCTTCCAGAGGATATATGATTTTTTTCAATATAACCTAAATCCTCTAAAATAGCCATCTCATTTCTTATTGTAGCACTTGATAAATTAAACTTTTCACAAAGTGACTTACTTCCAACAGGTTTAACGGACTTTACATAAGTCTCTACTATTACTTTTAGTAACTGTTTTTGACGATTATCCATAATGTCCTTTCTAGCACTTCCTTAACCAAAATGCTAACATTATTATATTATGCAAATTAGCACTTGTCAATACCTTTTGCTAATTTTTTTTATAAAAAAATTAATGTTAATTTCCTAACACTAATTTTTCTTCTTTAGATAAATATTTTTCTATTTCTATAGCACTTTTATGTAAAAATTCTACAAAGTTATCAATACTAATACTTGCTTTAAATGTAACTTCTCCTTCATAAAAATCAGTAAACTCTATTAAAGAATCTTTTAAAGTTTCTTTTTGAATAACTTTATAATTTCCATGAGCAATACTATTTCTAATACCATTAATTATCTTTTCATTTTTAATTAGGCTTGCATAAGTACTCACATATTTATTTACATTATTTATAGTAGACTGAATATTTGCTAAATCAATATTATATCCATTAATATTCCCATTAATCGTATTTATCTGACTGGTTATTTTATTTATAGCATCTAGTTTACCCAGTGAAGTTACCTTTGCTAAATTATTATTACAACTAACTAAAGCATTATTTAATTTATTTATATTATTTTTAATAGCATTTTCTTTTACACTTAAATCAGTAATATATCCATCGTCTGTTTTTTCCACTTCTACATTAAACGAACTTGTATCTATAAGTGAATAATCAAAACCATCCAAATCTAAACTTTGATATTCGTTTTTATTATGTAAAACATCATCATAACCATATGCAAATAAAGCATTAAACGAAGATATTAAACTTTGAGCTAAGTCATCAGTAGCTATATAAAGTTTACCATATTTTTTTATTATATCATCATGAACTTTTTCATAATTAGATGTTCCTAATTCTTTTATTGAATTAAGTAGTAATAAGTTATGTACACCTGAGGCAATCATGCTAAAGTTATCAAATTTATCTTTATTGAATAATTTATCAACTTCATAACCAATAATTTCAATAACTCTTTCATATGGTGTATTTGGAGTTGTACTATTATATAGAAAACTTGCTAGCATTTTTGTGTCTTCATTTTTAGTGCTAACCCTTTTCCAAGAAACTTCATAATCCTCTTTTACTTTTCTTTCGAAATCCATAAGTTCACTTAAATCTAATGATTTTGAAAATGAGGAAACAGTCTCATTAAATCTATCAAATATAAATCCCTCAATTGGACTTCCATCTTTTCTTTTTATTGTAATATTATACTTATAATAAGATGCAATCATATTTTTATATTCATTTAATGAATACCTTTCTTTATCCTTACCAATAATACTTTCAGAATAAACAAAACATCTTGTAAATGAGGATGTATTATAATTTTGTAATGTCGATGAAAAAGATGATATAACAAAATTTGTAAGCTTTGGTATTTGAATAACTATATCATTTCCATCAACTTTTAATATTATTCTATTATGAGTAAAATCTATTAAATATTCACCATGGCCAAGTTTATTTCTAATCGTAGTAACTAAAGTATAACTATCTTTAAAAGTATAACCATTTATTTCATAACCACAATCTGTTTTATTAGCAATTATATTTACATTTTTCTCCATTAAGGAAATAGGAAGTAAAATGTTATTATTTTTATCAACCATTTTTTCTTTAATAGCTAAAAATATACTTGAAATATTTCCCACTATGGCACCATTTAAATATTCTTTATTTGAAATATATTCACTATAGATAGGATTACCAAATATCATTCCCATTAAAAATAAATCATATGCATAATTTCCTGAAAAATATTTTATTATAGTTTCTTCTTTATTCATTTTTTCACCATTATAAGCGGTACATACATCTCTTTTTCAGTAAAACCTGCATGATTAGATTTAAATATATGCCCTCCTCTTTTATACTTAAATATTTTATCACTTTTTGCAAGAGCAATAAAGTCTCCAATAGAATCTTTAAAATATTTATTTTCATTATTAAGACCAAATAATTTAGATTCTATTACTTCATCTTTACTCATTAATTTAAAATATGAGGAAAAGTATTTATTAAATAATTTTTCAAATAACACTTTATCTGTTACATTAAATGCACAGCATCTTCCCTCAAGCCAAACATTGCTAATAATTAAATCAAATAAATCTGGATAATCACTTAAATAAATGTATTCAGTATCTATATGACCATGATCTGTTGTAATAATTAATAATGTATCTTTTATTTCATTTGCAAAACTTTCACATTTATTATTAATCATTTTTAAAATAGATAATACCTTTTTACTATCATTACCTTTATCATGTAAAGTACTATCTGGATCCATATAATAAGCATAAATATAATTTTTTTCTTTTATATTTAAATTGGATTTTATCATAGATAGCATTTCATCAATATTTTTATATGTTTCTTCATATTTAATTGGAAATACAATTTTTGAATGATATTTACCATTTTCTAAAATTCTATCAGTAATCGTTTTATATGAAAAATATTTTTCTGCAATATTAAAGGGATATTCTTTATCACCATCTTTATATGTATTTGTAAACATTGTTACAAAAGCATTTTCATTTTTATAGTACATATCCCATCCTAAATAGCCATGCGTGCAAGGATATTTTCCTGTCATAATCGAAGTTGTAGCACTAGTAGTAGTGGCTGGGCAAGTCGAGGTAATCCTTTTAACTATATTATTTACTAAAAATGTATTAGGTATTTTTTTATTTATTAAGTTATAACCCATTCCATCAAATAAAATAACTACTACATTTTTAGGCTTATAAGAATTTAATACCTCATCAATTTCCCCGAGTGAGGAAACATCACTTTTTAAATCAAAATATTTTTCAATACTACCTGCTATATTAACAATATTATTTTTATAATCTGGATAAATCATAAATACCTCGTATATTTAATTTTTTTAAATAATTTAATTAATTCAACAATAGAAAAAACAAGCATCATTAAAACTAAAAAAATTGTGGCTATAGCTCCAGGAAATCCTATTTCGTTCCATTTTTTTAGTAAATCATAAAGCATATAAATTGATGAAACTAATATAAGTAACATAAAAGAAAAAATAAATTTATCATAAAGTTTTTCATAAATCATTTTACCAGACTCTTTATTAAATATTTTAATAACACTTGTTGCAATCATATAAGAACTTAGTAAAAAAACAATAGCATATAATAACTTTATAATTATAATGAATCCTGGTTCCTTAAATAAAGTTCTAAAAATAAAAATACTAGTAAAAACAAATGCCAATGATAAAACTCCATAACAAATTGCATATATAATTTTTTCTTTCTTTTCCATCATAAAGTTCGCCCCTCTTTTATTGTTTCTATTACTTTTTTAACCATTATAAAACCTGGAATATAAAAGATAAAAGAAAATAATAGTAACCCGATATCTCCATGATAATCTTTAATAACTGTGTAATCAAAATATATTAAAGAGGAAAACCACATTAGCATAAACACTATATAAAAAATATTACTAAAAATTCTAAACATTTTCTTACCAGTTTCTTCATTATATAATTTAACAATTTGACAAGCATTAGAATATATTCCAAACAACATTGCAATAGAAAATAATATCATAAACACTGAAAGAGAATCAGTACTAGAAAAAATATTTTTTACAAAAAATTTCCAAAACAAAAAAATTGCCAAAATTGCTACACCATAAACAATTGTATATATTATTCTAGTAACTTTATCAAACTTTTTCATGCATCCACCCAATATCTTATTTTTCTATAAGTAGTATAGCTCATAAATAGTCCTGGTAAATATAAAAATATAGTACAAAGAAGTTCTTTTAAACTTGAATTATTCCAATTATTTATTAATGAATAATCATAATAAATTAAACTTCCAAACCAAAATATTAGAAATGCTAAATAAATTATTAAACTTATTACATTAAGCACTTTTTCATTCTTTTTAATGCATAAATCTAATGCTACCAAAACAAAAACTATTGATGAAAATATAAAAATACCTCCGATAAGAATTAATAGTAATTTAATGATTCCATTATAACTGTTCATACGATTAAACATTAATTTACTGCATATTACCATTAAAAAACACATAAAAATTGAAATAGCAATTAAAATTTTTTTCATAGTTTTATCTTTAGACAAAGACTTATCTAATCTTTTCATCAATTTTTCTAATTTCTCTTCCATGAAACCTCCTACCATAATTTAATAATAGCACATAAAGAAAAATGAAACAATAAAAAAATCAACATATTTCTATGCTAATTTTATATTTTTATAACTAACTCATGTCTTATTTTGACATGTTTTGTCGAAGTAGTTGCAATGCAAAAATTTACATGTATAATAACTACTCGAACGTGCAGGAACTGGCGTTGCCACCAATTTTCAGGGGGTTTGAAATAAATCAAAAATTCTGGAAGGAGGATGATGCTTATGTCTAAAGATAAGATAATTAAATTCGAGTTTTTATGCATACTATTTCTGATTTGTTTTTACAACCTAGATAAAATAGAAAACGCCGTCCATGTTCTAGTAAAACTATTTAGACTTTTAAAAGAGTTTATTTTAGCTTTACTAGCATAGATAGCGTTATCTAATTTCGTTATTAGGCAACGTGAACTTCCTTCACGTTCACCTATTTATAATATAACATTAATCTATATATTTATGCAAGTGGTTTAGATATTATTTGTTTTTCTTAATATATAATTTGAAAGTGATTTAAGTTTATCAAAAATATACATACTACAAATAAATAAAACTATAAATACTAAAATAGTATCTTTATTAATATTACTTATATTGAAAAATGCATATTGATAAAGAGCACAATATTCAAATGCTAAGAATAATATACACATCATTACTCCCCTTAAAAGATTATATGGTTTACAAATATAATTTAAGAATATAAATCCTGTTATAGCGGTTAAAAATACTGTAAGAGTCGAACATAATTCTTGTGAAAGACCAAAATTAATTTGGAATAACTTAATAATTACTACATTAAATACTACAGTTAAAGCACTGGGTAAAGCCTTTAAGAATACTTTCAAAAGAAAATTTCCTTTTACAAGTTCATGGTTTGGTTCAAGTGCTAAAATAAATGATGGAACACCTATTGTAAAAAATGTTATTAAAGTTAAATGAATTGGAATAAAGAAATATTCTGTATTTAGGAAAATACAAGCAATAATTAAAATTATTGTAAATATTGTTTTACTAAGGAGAAGTGATGAACTTCTTTCTATATTATTAATACTTCTTCTTCCCTCCTTTAAAATAAGAGGTAAATTATCAATTTTTGAATCAAGAAGTACAAACTGACTTACATTTTTGGCAGCATCTGCTCCACTTGCCATTGCAATAGAACAATCACTTTCTTTTAAAGCAAGGCAATCGTTTACTCCATCACCAGTCATACCTACAAAATGTCCTTTATTCTTAAGGGCAATAACTATTTTTTTCTTTTGGTCTGGTTTAACTCTACCTAAAATATTAAAACTTTCAATAATATCAGGTATTTCTTCATCACTAACCTGTGACATATCTACACTTCTTATATCACTAATTCCTGCCCTACTAGCAATTTTAGAAACAGTTACTGGATTATCTCCACTTATGATTTTAATATCAATACCTTGCTCTTTAAAATAATTTAAAGTAACATCAGCATTTTCTTTGATTTTATCTTGAATTAAAATTAAAGCAATAGGTTTTATATCTTTTATATTTTTTAAACTTTCTCCTTTTGCAAGAAGTAATACTCTATAATCTTCTTGATAAGATGAAAGATTTTTTATTTTACCTTTATATAAATTTTCAGGACTACCTAAAAAGTATACATCACTTTCAAATTTAACCGCTGAATACTTACGTACACTTGAAAATGATAATGTTTCTAAAAAAGCATCCTTATATTTAATATCACTTACAAAACTTTCTACTGCTTTAAAAGTTGGTGATGGATCAGAAAGTGCATTTACATAAGATGCTAAAATTTCTTTAATATCTTTTTCACTTTCTTTTTTAAGAGGAATAATTTTTTTTACTTCCATAAATCCTTCGGTAATTGTACCAGTTTTATCTAAACATAAAGTATCTACTCTAGCAAGATTTTCAATAGAATATAAATCTTGAACTAAAACATTATATTTTTTAAGTCTAATAACACTTACTGCCATTGCCGATGATGTTAAAAGTACAAGCCCTTCGGGTATCATACCTATTAAAGCACTAACCATACTCATAAGGGAATCTGGAATGCTGTTAGTAATACCCATTTGATTTATAAAAAATAATATACCAATTGGAACAAGTAAAACACTTAGTATTTTTAGCATCTTTTCAAATGAATTATAAATAACTGAATTAGTCTTTTTTATATATTTTGTTTCACTAGTAATTTTAGAAATATAATTATCTTTTCCTATATGAATTACCTTAGCATAAACATTACCACTTATAATAAATGAACCACTTGTTAAATCATCACCCTTTTCTTTAGTAATAATTTTTTCTTCACCAGTTATAAAAGCTTCATTTACTTCACAAGTTCCAGATAATATTACAGCATCAGTTACAACCTGGTTTCCTATTTCATAATTACATACATCATCTAAAACAAGCTGTTCTCTAGTAAGCTCTATAGTTTCACCATCACGAATTACTTTAATTTTGCTATCGGCAATAACACTTAATTTATCAATTGTTTTTTTAGCAAGAATTTCTTCGACTATACTTATTATAGTATTTGTAAAAATGACATTAACAAAAAGACAATTTTTTAATGCATATAAAAATTTTCCAGATACTATTCCACTTATTAAAACCATTAAACCTAAAGCAATATTTAAAAAGTTAAAATAAGTTAAAGCATTTGTCTTAATAATTTCTTTAATAGTTTTAGTTTTTGGTTCATCAACATAATTTATTAAACCTTTTTGTTTTCTTTCTTCAACTTCAGTATTTGTTAATCCCTTTATATTCATTTATTACACCTACACTACTATTTTAGTATAGCATAAATTTTATATTTTGACACCTAGATTTAATATAAAAAATAAAGAACCAGTTATTGATTATCTATTTTTTAGTTTTCTTTTTATAAATTATAAATAAGCACATTGAAAACAATGCATTAAGTACAATTGAAATTCCACATAATGTTTTTACAAAATTTTTTTACATATTAAATAATTCAATTTTATTGTAAAAGAAAACTGGTTTTGATATAATATTTTTAGAGTAAAGAGGTATTGATATGATAGGAACTATAGAACAAATTATTAATAATCAAATTGAGGTTAAACTTGCACTTGATGTAAAGAAGACCACTAACTTAATAAACCTTTATGTTTTAATAAAGGATACTAATAAATCTTTTATTGGAGAAATAACTGAGCTTAGTCTAACAAAATGTAAAGTTAATATTTTAGGAAAATTAGAAAATAGTGACTTTATATATGGATTTGATGAAAAGCCCTCTTTTGCAAGTGTAATATATTTACTTAATTATGACTTTGTAAAAAATATTGTAGGTTTTAAAAATAACTACTTAATTATGGGTAAAAGTCCATTTTATGAAAATGCCTATATTAATGCTGATATCAATAGTTTATTCGGTTCACACTTTGCCATATTTGGATCCTCTGGAAGTGGTAAAAGTTGTGGTTTTACAAGAATTATGCAAAACCTAATGAAAAGTGAAAATATGAATGATAAACCAAATATTATAATATTTGATGCTTATGGTGAATATGCAAAAGCCTTTAATTACTTAAATAATGAACCAACTTTTGCCTATAAAACTTATAATACTGATTTAAATAGTAATGATGAAATACTTCTTTTACCTCCATGGCTTTTAGGAGTCGATGAATATGCACTACTTCTCGAAGCAAATGATAAATCTCAATTAAGTTTAATTGAAAAAACTCTTAGATATGTAAATTTATTTATAAAAGATGATGAAACTGTAAAAGCTTATAAAAATACAATTTTAGCTAAAGCTCTTCTTGATATACTAATAAGTGGTAAACCTGGTCCTCAAATAAGAGATCAAGTTATCGGCGTTCTTACAAAAACTCATACTGATGAAATAAATCTTGAAAGTGAAATTAGTGAACCTGGATATTATCGTACATTTAGACAATGTATGAGAGTTGATGACCACAACAAAATTAATGCTATTGAACAAGTAACTGACTTTTTGCAAAAATTTATTGGTGATGAAGTAACTTTTTCACTTCCTGATGGAACTTTTCCATTTACTTTACAAGATGTATCAAATGCCTTAGAATTTGCCCTTATTGATGAAGGTGTATGGAAAAATGATAGTGTATTTAATATGATGAATATTTTAAAAGTTAGACTTGATAGCATATTAAATAGTGATAATAAAAAATATTTTGAATATCCACAGTATATAAGTTTAGAAAGTTATATTGATAGAATATTACATACTCAAAATGGTAAAAAAGCCCAAATAGTTAACTTTAATATTAATTATGTTACTGAAAGACTTGGTAAATCACTTGTAAAAATATATTCTAAATTAATATTTAACTATGTTACATCTTTAAAAGAAAGAGGTTCTAAACCATTTAATATTATAATCGAGGAAGCCCATAGATATGTGCAAAATGATATTGATAGCGATGTACTTGGTTATAATATATTTGAAAGAATTGCTAAAGAAGGAAGAAAATATGGTATACTTTTAGGTCTTATTTCACAAAGACCATCAGAAATAAGTGAAACTACATTAAGTCAATGTAATAACTTTATAATATTTAAAATGACTCACCCTACTGATATTGCTTATATTAAAAAGGTTGTTCCCTTCATGAGCGAGGAAAATACTGAAAAAATGAAATCAATTTTACCAGGTAATGCTTTATGTTTTGGTACAGCATTTAAAATGCCCTTACTTGTAAAATTTGAATATCCTGATCCTGCTCCACAAAGTGATAATGTAAATTTAGGTAGTGTTTGGTTTAAATAATTGATATAATAATTTTAACGGAGGTAATTATGAATTGTTTGTTTTGCAATATTGCACAAAATGAAAAAGAAAGAATGACTATTTATGAAGATGAAAGTTTAGTCCTTATTATGGATAAATTCCCTATTTGTGATGGACATGCTTTAGTTATTCCTAAAAAGCATTTCGAAGATATTTATGAAGTTGATGAAAAAACTTTATCTCATATGTTTGAGGTTGCTAAAAAATATGCTAAAGTTTTAATGGATGTTACTAATGAAAAAGGATGTACATTTTCTATAAACTATGGTGATAAACAAGAAATTAAACATTTACATTTACACATTATGCCAAATTATAAGGTTAAACCTTCTAAAAAGGTGGATGAAGTATATAATTTAGTAGTGAGTTATTATGAAAAAGAAAAGAAGAATTAAAAAAAGTATTAAAATTTGTTTTATATTTATAATATTAATTGCTTTAACAATTGTTTCCTACTGGATTATCAATAAAAATGGTGGTAAAGATTTTAATTTTAATAAATTTGTTAATGAAAATAAGATTACTTACCCTATAGTTAATAAAATCTCTTTAGTGGCCACTGGTGATGCTCTTTTACATAATCCTGTTTATATTAGTGCTTATGATAATTCTACAGAAAGTTTTAATTTTGCACCACAACTTGAACTTGTTAAAGAGGAAATCAAAAATTATGATATAAAATATTATAATCAAGAAACTGTTTTTGGTGGTAAACTAACTGATAGATTTAACTGTAAATATAATATGCCAGGTTATTGTTCTTATCCTTACTTTAATTCTCCATCAGAGTTTGGTGATGCAATGGTTGATGCTGGATTTAATATGATATCACTTGCCTCAAATCATAGTGCTGATTGTACTTATGCATCAGATACTTGTATTACTAATTCATATAATTATTGGAAAAGCAAAAATGTTATATTTGATGGTTTTAATGAAGATGAAAGTAAAGAAAATAAATATAATATTGGTGAAAAAAATGGAATTAAATATGGTTTTTTAAATTATACAAATACTTTAAATGGTCTTGATAATTCAGTTAGTAATATTAAATATAAAATAGATTTATATGATGAAGAAACCGCTAAAAAGGAAATCGAAGATTTAAAAACTAAAGTTGATGTTGTAATTGTGGCAATGCATTGGCATAAAGCAAGTGCTGAGTATGAAACAGTTCCTACACAAGCTAATAAAGAAATAGCAAATTATCTAGCATCTTTAGGTGTTGATATCATTTTAGGAACTTATTCACACTGTTTGCAACCATTTGATATAATTGGAAATACTGTAGTATTTTATTCACTTGGTAATTTTATTTCTAATCAAGGTGATTTAATTTCCTCAATTGGATATAAAGGTGTTGTTGGAGTCCTTGCTTCAATGGACATAACAAAAACAACTTATGAAGATGGAAGTGCAGAAGTTAAAGTAAATAACTTAGGTGCTGATTTAACTTATACTTATAATAAAAATCATCGTGATTATAAAGTAATACCATTTAGTAAAATGAGTGAAGAATATAACAAAGATTATAAAAATATTTATGAAGATTATAAAAATATTCTTACTTCACTTAATCAAAATATAAATGTCAAACCTGTAAATTAATGAACTAGCAATTAGTTCATTTTTTCTTTTAAAATCTTTCTTAAGCACAAAAAAAAGAAAAGCATTTGCTTTTCCCTAGAAAATTGGTCCCATTATTATTGCAAGTAAGATAAATAAAATTAATACTATGAAAAAATAATTATTAAATCCATTTGAACAGTTTTCAGGTGGATTTTTTTTATTACAGCAACTCATATTACACCCTTAAATATATGCACCGACTATGATTATAAGAAGTATAAATAATACTAATATAATCGCAGCTCCAAGACCATTTCCACAATGATTCATATAAAATTCCTCCTTTTTGTCTTTTCATAATATTAAATGCTAAATAATTAATTTTGACACTCATATTTATATCTTTATTACATATAATAATCGCTACCTATAACCTACTTTTTATTGTATTTTTCCCTTATAGTTGCTATAATTAACTTATGGAGGTAAAGATGAAAAAGAAAATAGTATTAGCTATGGCACTTACGCTTCTTTTAACAGGATGTGGAAAAGTACCAAAATTAGAAAATGGAAAGGATGCAGTAGTAAGTTTTAAAAATGGTGATAAAATCAGTGTAGATGATTTATATACACAAATGAAAGACAAATATGCCTTATCTATACTTGTAAATATGATAGATAAAAAAGTTTTAGAGGAAACTTTTAAAGATAATATTGAAAAAGCAAAAAAGGCTTCAGAAAGTTATTTAAGTGCATTAAAAGAAAGTTATGATTCAGAAGAAAAATTACTTTCTGCTATACAACAATATTATGGCTTCTCTACTTTAGATGAATATAAAGATCAAATTTATTTAAGTTACATGCAATCATATGCTGTAGAGGCTTATGCAAAAGAAAAAATAACTGACAAAGAAATTGAAAATTACTATAAAAATATGGAAAATGATATTGAAGTTAGTCATATTTTAATTACACCACAAGTTACTGATAAAATGACTGATGATGAAAAGAAAAAAGCTGAAACTGAGGCAGAAACAAAAGCCAAATCAATCATTACTGAACTTAAGGATGCAGTTAAAAAAGGTTCGTCAGTTGCTGATGCTTTCTCAGAACTTGCTAAAAAATATAGCGAAGATGAATCAACAAAAGATAAAGGTGGTTCTTTAGGTGAAGTTAACAAAACTAAATTGGGAGACTCATACACAAATCTTGTAAATAAAGCATATACTTTAAAAGATGGATCATATAGCAGTGAAGTTGTTAAAACTGACAATGGATATCATGTTATAATGAGAAATAAAACTTATGATAAAAAAGATTTAAAAGATGTTAAACAGCAAATTATTGAAACTTTAGCAAAAGAAAAAATGAAAAAAGATAATACAATTTCTGTGAATGCTCTTCAACATTACCGTAAAGAAAAAGGTATGGAAATCGAAGATTCAACACTTGCTACTCAATATTCAAATTATATTTCAAATACACTTGCATCTTTAACACAAGAAAAAAATAATACTACAAAATAAGGTATCTATAATGATATCTTTTTTTATGTAAGCATATTTTATAATATGGAGGTTTATGAATACTGTTTTAAATAATTTTTTAGTTACTGGTAAAATTAATAATTTAGATACCACTATAACATCTAATATAATTTCTGTTGAAGTTCCAAGTTCACCACTTTCTATATCTAAATTAGCTAATAAAAATATTTGGTCTGATGGAATATTAAAATATTCAATTACAATCACAAATAATTCTAATTCAAATATTATAAATGGCATTTTCAAAGATGTTATTAATCCAAAATATGCAAATGTTATACCAAGTAGTGTTTTAGTTAATAATAGTTCTTACCCATTTACTTATAATAAAGCAACAGGTCAATTAGAAATTAATAATTTAAATATAAATGTAAATGAAATAGTAACAGTTACCTACTCTGTTTCTAAAAAAGTAAATGAAGTTTTTGTATTAAATAATACAGCATATTTAAATGATATAGCAAGTAACACTGTAAAAGTAACAAGTATCTTAATTAGAAATTGCAATAATTTTGCACGTAAATAGGACTATTTAATTAATTAATAAAATTTAAAAAACATATAATTATTATGGAGGTAATAAATTGATAAATGAATTAAATAATACAGCAAATGTATCGGGAACTATAGACGGGCAAACTACTGCTCTTACTTCGAATACACTGGGGGTGAATGTTATAAACGGTTTAACCGCTGTTAAAAGTGCTGATAAAACATCTTGGGCTGATGGTGAACTTACTTATACTTTAACTATTAATAACACAACTGGACAAACTTATACATCACCAGTAATTACTGACACTCTTGATACTACGCTTGTTACATTTGTACCAGATAGTGTTACAATTAATGGTTCAGCCGCTACATCAAGTCAGTATACATATAATAATTCTAATGGACTACTTACTGTTAATCTTAGTGATATTGCAACTGGTGGAACTGCCACTGTTACATTCAAAGTTACAAAAAATAATTAAAATTAAAACATCAGCCAAAACTGATGTTTTTTAAAATCCTTTTGTATAAAGTTTTTGTTTTGTAAGAATATCTGCCTTTTCAGGTGGATATTTTTTAATAAGTTTATTATATATTTTATCATATTCTTTTTGATAAATATCTTTATCATCAAAATCAATATTTTCAAGTATTTCTCTATAATTGGTATAACCTAAATTTCTTAAATCATTCCCTACTTTAACAATAAACATTTTTTTAGATAAGTTATGATTTGCTTTAAGTTTTTTATTAATTATTTTATTTATTCTCTCTTCATTAATATCCTCAAATAAACATAAATATTTTAATATATCTTCCTTTTTAAAACCATTTTTTAATAAATCTCTTTTAACTTTTTCTGGTCCCTCTAAAGAAAGATTAATTTTATCATTTATATATGATTTTATATATAGTTCATCATTTAGGTAGCCTTGCTCTTTTAGTTTATCAATTATTTTATCTTGATCTTTTTTTAAAATAAATAAAGTATTAAGTTTTTTTCTAATTTCATTTTCTGTTCGAAGACGAATACTTACAAATTTAATAATTTTATAATATGCATCATAGAAGTTATTATCCTTTATAATATTTTCAAATAAAGTATTATCGATTTCTTTTTTAGAAAAAAGTAAGTATTTTAAAATAGTATCTTGATATAAATTATATTTTTCATTATCAATTGTTACTACATACTTACCATTTTTATTTAATTTTATACTAGTTATTTTCAAATTTAATTTTGTTCCTCAGCAAGATAATTTGATGCTACTTCATCTAAATCTTTTATTAAAGCATCAACATCTTTCTTTTCACTTATTCTTGCCCCAGATGCATATTGATGTCCACCGCCATTATATTTAGAGGCAACTTCATTAATAATTGGTCCTCGTGAACGAATATTTACTTTATATATTTCATTTCTTTCATCATAAGTAATAAAACACCATACATTTAATTCCTCAATAAAATTAAAATTATTAATTAGTACTGAAGCCGCAGATAAATCTACTTTATATTCTTCGACTACTTTATTATCAATTAAAATATATCCAAACTTATTATCAGTAATTATTAAATTATTTATTATATAAGCCTCAAACTTACATTCATTAAAACTCTTTTGATAAAGATTTGCATAAAGATTTGTAAAATCAAGATTATAATCCTTACATAATTTAGCTGCCATTTCAAATGTTCCCGCAGTAGTATTTTTAAATAAAAATCTTTCACTATCAGAAACTATTCCTAAAAATAGTTTTTCTGCAATATCTTTATCCATAACAAGTTTTGTTTCATAAATAAGATTTGCAACCATTTCACATGTTGAGGAATAATCACTTGATGTAAAATCCGCTGTACCTATTATATCCTCTTTAGGATGATGATCTATTTTAACTATATCTTTATAATCTAAATCATCTGCTCCATCTATTCTATAGAAGTTAGGTACATCAAGTACTATCAAAAGACTATTTGTTAAACTATTAAAATCAGGTTTATCTAAAGAGCCTAAGTACTTAAATTTACTTACACCCGCACCAACTGCATATACTCTTTTATTTGGAAATGTAAGTTTAATAGAGTCACGAAGAGCAATTTGACTTGCAACGGCATCTGGATCTGGTCCAATATGTCTAGCAAGAACTATCTCATCATATTTTTTAATTAATTTAAATATTTTCTTGTATATATCCTTATTTATATTAATCACCCATTTCAATTTTTAACTTCATTGTATCTTGGGCAATTAAAAGTTCTTCATTAGTTGGTAAAATATAAACTGGAATACTAGAGTCTTCAGCAGAAATTTTCTTATATTCACCACGAACATTATTTAACGTATCATCAAGTTTTACACCTAATGATTTAATTCTATCAACAACCATTTTTCTCATTCTGGCACTATTTTCACCAACACCAGCAGTAAATACTATAGCATCAGCTCCACCAAGCATATTGTTATACACAGCAATATAATTAGCAATTTTTTGAGCATACATATTTTCCGCTAAAACAGCCATTTTATTTCCTTCCATTGCGGCATTTTCAACATCTCTTGCATCTGATGATATTCCTGATACTCCTAAAAAACCACTCTTCTTATTTAAATCATTAGTAATTTCAGAAATAGTTTTACCAGTTTTGTTACATACATATTCTAAAATAGATGGATCGATATCACCACATCTTGTTCCCATCATAACACCTGCAAGTGGAGTAAATCCCATTGAAGTATCTACTACTTTGCCTTCATCAATAGCACAAAGTGATGCACCATTTCCAATATGGCAAGTAATAACTTTTAATTCTTCATTTTCAAGTTTTTTGCAAAGTTCTCCATATACAAATCTATGACTTGTTCCGTGGAAACCATATTTTCTTACACCATATTTTTCATACCATTCATAAGGTACTGGGTATAAGAAATGTTCTTCATCCATTGTTTGATGAAATCCTGTATCAAATACACCAACATTTATTACTCCAGGAAGGGCTTTCATAAATGCCTCAACTCCAAGAAGGTTTGCTGGATTATGAAGTGGTCCAAGTTCGTTATATTTACTAATTCTTGTAACTACATCTTCATTTAAAACTACTGGATGAGTAAACTCTGCTCCTCCATGTAGAATTCTATGACCTACACCTTCGATTTCATTTAATGAAGAAACAATATGCATATCTACTAAATCTTTAATTAAGTAGTCAACTGCTACAGAATGATCTTTTAAATATACTTCTTTTCTTGTTTTTTCTCCATCATACTTAATTGTATAGAAACTATCTTTTAGGCCTATTTTTTCAAATACACCACTTGCAATAGCCTCAGTTTTTGGTAATTCAAATAAAGTAAATTTTAATGATGAACTACCTGCGTTTATTGATAATATTTTCATTTTCTTTCACCTCAAAATTATTATACAAAAAAAAAGTAACTTTTGCTACCTTTTTCTTTTCTTTTGCAAAATAATCGCACATAATTTCGAATTTTATATAAATTCATGTCTTATTTTGACATGTTTTGTCGAAGTAGTTGCAATGCAAAAATTTACATGTATAATAACTACTCGAACGTGCAGGAACTGGCGTTGCCACCAATTTTCAGGGGGTTTGAAATAAATCAAAAATTCTGGAAGGAGGATGATGCTTATGTCTAAAGATAAGATAATTAAATTCGAGTTTTTATTCATACTATTTCTAATTTGTATTTACAACCTAGATAAAATAGAAAACGCCGTTCAAGATTTAGTAAAACTATATGAGCTCGTAAAAGAGTTTATTATAGCATTGCTTTCCTGAATAGCGTTTTCAATTATTAAAACCAATTGGTAACGCAAAATTCTTTCACGTTCACCTATTTATAATATATCATTTATTTATATATTTATGCAAGAGGTTTATCACATAAAAAAAATAATAATTCCTTATTACTTTTTATTTGTGTTACCACTTGTTTTTGAATATTTATCATAATTATTTATATTTCTTCGAGTAAATGATACATTATATTCATCTTTTTCTTTCATATTATTAGTTTACTCATAAAAAGATTAGTTATACTAAAAAAAGACTATAGTAAATCACTATAATCTTTATCATCATTGTTAAGTGTAATTATTTTTTGATTTTTTATTGCTTCATAAATAAGCTCATCTTTATCAATTAATTTTTCATATTCTTTAGCAAGTTTTAAATCTGGATGAATAACTGGATGTTTAGGAACAAATATTGTGCAGCAATCTTCATAAGGCCTAATTGAAATATCATAAGTACCAATTTTTTTTGCCAAATCTATAATTTCCAGTTTATCAAAACAACATACTGGTCTTAAAACAGGTTTTTTTATAGCTTCATTAATAACTTCCATACTCTTAAGTGTTTGGGAGGCAACTTGACCTACACTTTCACCATTTATAATAACATGAGCATTACATCTATTAGCCACCAAAGCGGAAATTTCATACATAAATCTACGCATAATTGTAATTAAATAATAATTAGGAATATTTTTAATTATTTCCTCTTGGATATGAGTGAAATTTATAACATGAACTTTTACACTTCCATTATAAACTGATAATTTTCTTGCCAAATCAAATACTTTTTCTCTTGCCATATCAGATGTATGTGGTGGAGAATCAAAATAAATTGCCTCAAGTCTGATACCTCTTTTCATTGCAAGATAGCCTGCTACCGGAGAATCAATTCCCCCAGAAAGCATAAGAAGGCCTTTACCTAAAGTTGAAACTGGATAACCTCCAAGACCTTTAATACCTCCAAAATAAATAAGTACTTCATTAATTCTAATTTCAATACAAACCTCTAAATCAAAATTTTCAAGTAATACTTTTTTATTAGGAATATTTTTTAAAATATGAGCTCCAACGAGTTTAGAAACTTCTACTGAAGGTATTTCATAATGTTTATCACTTCTTTTTGTGGTAACTCTAAATGTATTAAACTCTTTATCTTTAATCAAAGATAAAACATTTTCTTTAATTGTATCAAGATCTTTTTCTTTAAAAATATAACCTATCATTATTTCATGAATACCAAATACAGTTTTTAGTTTTTCCATAACTTTAGGTATATTTTCTGTATATATAATCATTCTACCAACATCAGACGATATACTGAAAGTTTCTTTTTGTAATAAAGATTCAATATTATGTTTTAATGTTTTAATAAAAAAATTAATATTATCACTTTTCGTAGAAAGTTCAGCATATTTTATAATAATAACTTTTTCCATTTAATCCTTCCTTACTAAACTATTAAGTGATTCAAAATTTCTATCGAAAGCCTTAAGAAATTTATCAATTTCATCACTTGTAGTTATGCTAGATAAACTAATCCTTATTGTATGTGAAGCCCTTTTTATATCATTATATAATGCCATTACTGCATTTGAAGTTTCTCCTGAAGAACAAGCAGTATTCGTAGATAAATATATTTCTTCATTATCCATTGCATGAATAAATGTTTCTGGTTTAATATTCATAAGTGAAATATTTAAAATATGTGGAATAGAATACTTAGTTTTATTAATTAGAATATCTGGATATTTACTAAGTTTATTACATATTCTTTCATTTAATAAATTTACATATTTTTCTTTTTTTTCAACACCCTCGAGTGCAAGTCTTAAAGCCTTAGCAAATCCCACAATCAAAGGAAGTGGTGGAGTTCCTGGTTTTAAATCATTAGACTGTCCACTGCCATAAATAATTGGTTTAATTTTTACTGTACTATTTTTATAAAGCATTGCTATTCCTTTTGGACCATATATTTTATGTGAGGATATTGTAGCTAAATCAGTATCTAAAAGAGAAACAGAAATTTTTCCTACAGCTTGAGTCATATCACTATGAAACAAAGTATTAGGATTTTCTTTCTTTATTATTTGTCTAATCATTTTAAGAGGTTGTCTTATACCAAGTTCACTATTAACAGCTGCAATACTTACCAAAATTGTATCAGGTCTAATTAATCTTTTTAACTCCTCAAAATCTACAAGTCCATCAGCATTTGAACTTACATAACTAATTTCAAACCCAATACTTTTTAAATAATCACAAATATCATATACATCAGCATGTTCAAGTTTTGAAACTATAATATGTTTTCCTTTTTTAAAATATGCTAAAGCACAACCAATTATTGCTAAATTATTACTCTCAGTTGAGGATGATGTATAAGTAATTTCACTTTCTAAAATATTAAAACAATTTGCAATTTGTTTTGTTGCACTATTAAGTAAATTTCTTGATTTAATGCCAAGACCATTTAAGGAATTAGCATTACCAATAAACTCCCTAGTTACTTTATTCATTGTATCTTGTACCTCTAAAGCAACAGGAGTTGTAGCACTATAATCTAAATAAATCATAAATCCCCCTAATCCTTAAAATTCTCAAGTAATTTATGATGGATACCAGGTTCAACTATATTTATTGCACTAATTGCCTGTTCTAAACAAATCTTATAATTTCCTTTATAAAAAGAGTTTTCTGCTTTAGTTAAACCAAAATCTACATCTTTATTAACTACTCTATATCTATTTCCATATACGATTGCCATTTCTGCCATTTTTGCAGTTTTTGTTGTTTCATTAATTGTATTATAAACTTTTAAAACTAAATCTCTTGCTGTATCCACACGCATATTTAATACTTTAATTGAAATTGGCCTTTTTTCAAGTTCCGCAATCATTTCTTTTATAGCAAGGGAAGCCTCTGCAAACTCCACATAATAATTTTTAGGTACAACTGGAAGTTTATATTCTCTTGCTTTTAATTTACAATCTTTTAAAATTTCCTCAATTTCTGTAAGTTGTTCTTTTGCTCTTAATTCATCATCTTTTAAACTACTTAAAGTTTCTAAAGTATGATTTAATTTTTCTTCATTTTTAAGAAGTTTATTATTTATATTTTCCATCTCACTAGCAAGTTTTGAATATGCTAATGTTTTATTTCTAAATATATCAATTATATGATCATAACTATTATGGTTATCAATTATATTATCTTTTATTTCAATAATACTTGCAACTTCTTCATCAGTTAAATCATAACTATATTTAAGTTCATCAACTTTTTTAAATAATTCTTGACTTATTTTTTCAAGTTTAGAAAGTTTTATACCAATACTACGCATATAATCATCAAAAAGTCTTTTACTTACTTTTTCATTTTCAAAATCATTATATAATGAATCAAAATAATCATGCATAGTTTTAAGTTCAAAGATTGAATCCTCAACATCTAAAACATTTAATCTTTGAAATATATCAATTATCTTTTTATTTGCCTCTTCGATATTATATTCAATATTTAAATAATCTAAATTATAACCACTTTGAACCATTTTTTTATAAATCAATTTTATATCTTCGATTTTCTTAGGAATAAGATTTTCTCCATATAAACAAATAGTTTTTGTTTCATTTATTATTTCATTTAAATTTGAAACAATATCATCAATAGCCTTAACAATTTTAGGTGCTTCAGTATAAGCATTTTTATCCATAGCATTTTCAAAACTTGCAAATAATTTGTCAACATTTTCAAATTGTAATTCTAAAGGAGTTTTAATCTTACTATAACTTTCAGGATCTTCTTTATAAGTTGTAAGTACATTTCGATACTCTGCTTTTAACTTAGTAATTTTATCTCTATTTCTTTCCTCACTTAAAGTAATTTCTTTAATTTCATCAAGTAAAATTCCAGATTTTGTTTGTAAATAATTTAAATCCATTTCAGTCTTTATAATTGAGGCTTTTAAATTTGCATAATCTTTTGTTTCAAAATATTCTTGAACTTCATTAATTAAATCAGTTATTTTTGGTATATCATCATTTTTAATTTCGTTAAACCTTTTTTGCCATGATTCATATTTTTTTCTTAAATCATCATTATTTATTAAACTTTCAACTTTATTAAGTTCAGAAAGTATTCCCGCAGAGATTACTAAATTTTTTTGTCTTTCTAGTTCATTTATTTGGGCTAAATATTTCTTTTTAGTCTTATTTGAAATCACTAGTAAAACAATTACAATTATTATCATTGTAAGAAAATAGTAACCAATAGCAAATAACATAAACATTTCTCTAGTCATCCATCTTTTTCCTTTACATATATTTTATTTTATCATAAATGCATAAAAAAAAGAATATGATTTTATTGATTTTTTTCAATATTTATATTATAATTAATTTGCTTTATGAAAAAGCATTCATCTTGCGCCCATAGCTCAACTGGATAGAGCATTTGACTACGGATCAAAAGGTTGGGGGTTCGAATCCCTTTGGGCGTACCAATTTTAAAAAATTTCACATTTTTATAAGCGTAATGCATTTTTTATTTGCAAAACTTAAAATTTGTGATATAATTAATTTGTTTTCGAGAAGTAGCACAGCTTGGTAGTGCACTACGCTTGGGACGTAGGGGTCGCAGGTTCAAATCCTGTCTTCTCGACCATTTAAAATTTACTAGGGAAACCTAGTTTTTTTATTGTCAAAACCCCTAGTCCCAATATTGGTACTATTGTATAAATAAAATAACACCTTGTTATTCATTTTTTATTCATTTCTGATTATAATATTAATAGTCGAAGTAGCACTATTTGCGGTTAAGTTTCCTAAACTGATGCACTACAAAATTAATCTACCTCGATTGACACAATATGGTTCTTATGTTATAATTGAACCTATAAAAGAACTGATCTAGTTGGACTTACCGACGCTTTCGGTTCTTTTTATTTTCTTTTAAAATACTTTAAATATCTTTCTTTTCCCATAAAAATAACTTCTTTATATACAGAATTATACTTTTCTCTATTTAATAATTTTTCTATCTGTTCCATTGCCATTTCATTAGTCAAATCATAATTATCAGTATCAATATTTACAATAATTTTATTAGATTGTTTTCTAGCTTCATCAAAACATCTTTGTATTTTTTTCCTTTGACTATTGTTACTTTCACTTTTATAAACACTTTTAATTTCATAATAATCATTTGAAGTTTTACCGATTTTTTCGATATCAGGGACATTAATACTGGTTGGTTTTTCAATTTCTCTTAACAAATTCATATTCCAACCTAATTCTTCTCTTAATCTGTTTATAACTTTTCTTTCATCCTTTGTTAAATTGGCTTTTCTAAATTTAGCATTATTTTTGGTATATGTAATTTTGTTTCCTTTTTCATCAACTGTATTAAAACTACAAACAAATTCAGGTTCTATGGTTTTCACTTTTCCATTTTTTATTGTATCGTATGTAATATCTTCATATTGTGTTAAATTAAATTTAGATATTCCCATATCTCTTTTATTTAATAATTCTTTTCTTTGAGCAAATTTTTGAATATTTAAGGGAACTCTATCATATCTATTGATATTTTTATCAGTATAAGTTAATTTATCATTATTAATCTCATCATTATCATTATTTATCAAATTATCAGCATCATATGAAGTCATTCTATTTTCTTTTGCACTTTCGTGCAAATATAATGTATTTTCTATCACAAATTTTTCCATTTACTTTTTAATTTTCAAAATATTTCTATGTCATTTTGAAATTCTCCCTTCATATATATTTATTACCGGAAAATTTCTCTTTTCCTCCTTTTTTTGATAAATTTCTTTAAAAAAGTCGAAATTTTACATTTTATTTACATATATTTTATATAAATCATTTTACATTGTTTAACATCAAAAAAAGATACACTTACCACCGATAATTATATAATTCTATAAAAATTAAAAAGAAATTAAAATAACACCTTGTTATTCATTTTTTCTTCATTTCTGATTATAATATTAATAGTCGAAGTAGCACTATTTGCGGTTAAGTTTTCTAAACTAATGCACTACAAAATTAATCTACCTCGATTGACACAATATGGTTCTTATGCTATAATGTGTACATGAGAAGTGGTCCCACCGTTAATCGGAGGGGTCACTTCTTTTTGGTTATTTTTATAAATGTTTTATCTCTTTTAATTATTATTTTATCTAACCATTTTAATTTTGGTAGTTTATATAAAGAATTTATTCTATTATCAATTTCTAAATCTGTTAGTGTTGAATTTGAAACGTCAAATATAAAATTATGTGATTGTTTTTCATGTTTTTCAACAGCATGAAAGAAAATGTTTTTTCCATTACCATTAATCTCTTTTAAATCCCAATATTCTCCTCTAAATAAATAATCAGCAGTTTTTATTCCCTCTGGATAATTTACTCTTGGCAACATATACAATTCTCCCCCAAAAGTGTCTTCTAACCATTCTGCCACTTCTTTTTCTTTTTTAGAATAGTCCAAAATCACATTTTTCCCATCAACTTTGTATTTCTTTTGCTTAAAGATAAAATATCCTGAAGTTAAAACCCTATGACTATTTGGATTAGAATTTTCTATCCAATTTTTTGTTACATCGGTATATGAATTAGAGGTTAATTTCTCTATCTCTTTCTTCAAATTGTTGTCTATTTGAGCAAATTTTTGAATGTTTAAGGGTAATATTAAGCCACTTTGTAATCTATCAAAACTTTTGATATTTTTACCAATATATGCTAATTTATCATTATTAATCTTGTTATTACTACTATTTATCAAATTATCATCATATGAAATCATTTTATTTTCTTTTATACTTTCGAATAAATATAATGCATCTTCTATCACAAATTTTTCCATTTACTTTTTAATTTTCAAAATATTTCTATGTCATTTTGAAATTCTCCCTTCATATATATTTATTACCGGAAAATTTCTCTTTTCCTCCTTTTTTTGATAAATTTCTAAAAAAAAGTAAAAATTTTACATATTTTTGACACTTTTAAAAAAATTATTTTACATTTATTTTACACATACTATAAAAACTTTATTTGCAAATAAAAAAAGTAACTTACGCTACCCTTTCTAGTTTAATACCAACACTATACTCATTTAAAGTTAAATCTTTTTCTATAGAATCATCAAAATTAATTTCTATAGCAAGAGTTTCATTTTTTACATAATCTAAATTATCTTTAATAGAACTTGCAAACTCTTCATCTGCATTAACATATATTTTAATTCTATTATCAATATCAAAATTACTTTCTTTTCTAATTGCTTGAACTTTAGATACAAATTCTCTAGCATTACCCTCTTTTTTAAGTGAATCAGTAATAACAGCATTAAGTATTACAAACTTACCATTATCCATACCAATATCAAAGCCCTCTTTTGCATTATATCTAATATCTACTAAGACGGGCGTAACTTCATAATTTTCTCCACTAACATTTAAAGTAATACTTTCACCTTTTTGAATACTTTCAAGTTCTTCTTCAGTTAAATTTAATAATTTTTCTTGATAAGCTTTCATATTTTTGCCAAATACTTTACCAGCCTCTTTAAAGTTAGGTTTTACTTCAAAGTTCATATAAGTATTAATATCATTTATAAATTTAACTTCTTTAACATTTAATTCCTCTTTGATAAGAGATGTTAAATTATCAATAATACTTTCATATTTACCATCAATTAATACTTCAGATAAAGGTTGTCTTACTTTAATTTTATTTTCTTCTCTAGCGTATCTTCCTATAGAAATAAGATCTCTTACTAAATCCATTTTTTCCTCTAAAGAAGGATTTATAAGATTTTCATTGCAAACTGGGTAACTCGCTAAATGAACTGATTTTTCGCCTGTTAAATTAGTATAGATTTCCTCAGAAACAAATGGTGCTATTGGAGCAATTAATTTACATAATCCACTTAATACTTCATAAGTACTCATATAAACACTTTTCTTTGAATTATTAAGTTTACTTCCCCAGAATCTATTACGATTACGTCTAATATACCAATTTGATAAATCATCTGATACAAAAGATGTAATATATTTAGTAACTTTATTTAAATCATATTCAGAAAATGAATTTCTTACATTTTTAACTAAATTATTATATTTTGATAAAAGCCATTTATCAATTTCCTCCCTATCAGAGTAATCTACATTACATTCTTTTATATTAATATTATCTACATTTGCATACATTTGGAAGAATGAATATGTATTTTTTAAAGGATTAACAAATTTAGAATATACTTCTTTTACACCATCTTCATCAAATTTAAGTGGTGTCCATACTGGAGAAGCATAAAGCATATACCATCTAATAGAATCTGCTCCATATTTTTCCATAATAGCAATTGGATCAATGATATTACCTGTTGATTTACTCATTTTTTTACCATTTTTATCAAGCATCATATCATTAACTACAACATTTTTAAATGATGAAGTTCCACTTATAATTGTACTTATTACAAGTAGTACATAAAACCATCCACGAGTTTGGTCTACTCCCTCAGCAATAAAATCTGCAGGAAATTGACTTTCAAAAAGTTCTTTATTTTCAAATGGATAATGATATTGTGCATATGGCATTGAACCTGAATCAAACCATACATCAAGTACATCTTTAACTCTATGCATTGTGCCACCACATGAACAAGTCATTGTAATATTATCTACATAAGGTCTATGAAGTTCCATATTTTTAATATCAATATCTTTTTCATTGGCTCTATTAGTTAATTCCTCTACACTACCAATTACATCAAAATGATTACATTCATCACATACCCAAATAGGTAAAGGACATCCCCAATATCTATTTCTTGAGATACCCCAATCTATCATATTTTCAAGCCAATTATTAAATCTTTTTTGACCTACATAATCTGGATACCAATTAATAGATTTATTAGCCTCAATAATTTTATCTTTATAAGCAGTTGTTTTTACATACCAAGCAGGTTTTGCAAAATATATAAGTGGACTTTTACATCTCCAGCAATGAGGATAATCATGAACCATTTTTATTTTCTTAAATAATTTATCATTTTCTTTTAAATATTTGATAATATCTATCTCAAGGTCTTTATCTGTTACAAGAGTTCCTTTCCAAGGACCAATTTTATATTTACCATCACTGCCAACACTTTGAACAAAAGATATTTCATTTTGAGTACATACTCTATTATCATCAGCACCATATGCCGGAGCAATATGAACTATTCCAGTACCATCATCTGCAGTAACATAAGAGTCCGCAACTACAACAAAAGCTTTTCCCTCTACCTTTGCAAAAGGCATTAATTGTTCATACTCTATTCCAACTAAATCAGTACCTTTAAATGATTCAAGAACTTTTACATCTTCTCCTAAAACCTTTTCTACTAAACTTTCACATAATATAAATTTATAACCCATACTTTCAACTTTTACATAAGTTAAATTAGGATTTACACATGCTGCAACATTATCAAGAAGTGTCCAAGGAGTAGTAGTCCAAACAAGCATATATTCATCTTTACCCTTTATTTTAAAAGGAACAATAACAGTATTTACACTATCTTCTTCATAACCTTGACTTACTTCGTGTGATGCAAGTTCTGTTCCACATCTAGGACAATATGGAAGAACTTTAGATCCATAATAAATAAGTCCCTTTTCATGCATAGTTTTTAAAATCCACCATTCAGATTCAATGAAATCATTACTACATGTAATATATGGATTTTTAGTATCAATAAATTGACCCATCATTTGAGTTACTTTATCTACTTCATCAATATTTGTAGCGGTTTCTTTATTACACTCTTTACAAAAATTTTCTACACCAAATTTTTCAATATCTGCTTTACCTGAAAAACCTAATTTCTTTTCAACATTAACCTCAATTGGAAGTCCATGTGTATCAAGTCCTATTTTTCTAAGTACCTTTTTACCATTCATTACATTATACTTACAAAAAGCATCTTTAATTGTTTTTGCAAATACATGATGAATTCCCGGTTTAGCATTAGCATAAATTGGTCCATCATAAAATACAAAGTTTTCATCGCCTTTTGTAGTTAATGATAAAATATCCTCTTTTTGCCAAGTATCTAATATACTTTTTTCAACTTCATTAGTTTTTCTTTCATCTAATTTTTTAAACATCTTTCTTCCCTCCAATAAAAAAAGTGGTTACCAAAAGGGTGCATATAGCACGGTACCACCTTTATATTTAACTTATTATTCTTAATGCGAATTACACAGTTTACCCTATTTACTTAGATAAACAACTCCCAAGTGATCTAAATTACTACTTTGTTATTAGCTTTCACCAATTGCTAACTCTCTTATTAACTCCATAAGTAATTTCGTCTTGTTCATAGTTTTTCTCAAAACATATCTAAATTATATGCTTTTTTTCTTTGGTTGTCAACTAAAAATAGACACCCTTTCAGCATTGATAGAGTGTCAATTCCATTAAATTAGAGGCGACATTCACTTGCAAAAGAAAATGTTTCCCTTTTCATTTTAACATATATAATCATATTTAAAAATAATTTTAGTTTTTTCTAAATATATATATTTAATATTATTAATATCTAAATAATTTATAATTTTTTTATAATTATAAATATTTAATGTACAAGTACCAGATGTAAATAATGAACTTTTAATAATATCATCACTAATATTACTATATATTACATAGCCATAATCATTAACAAAATCTTTAACTATTACATTATTATATTTACTACTTAAAAATATATATTCCTCATTTAAAGAATATATATCTTTTTTTAAATATCCTCTGTAACTTATTTTACTTGGATAATATTTCTTAAAATCTTTATTTCTTAAATAATTTAATTTTTTTATAATACCATTATATGTAATACTTCTACATCTATATAAAACATTACCATTTTTTATATAATATGTTCTTCCTAAAAAAGTAAATGAATTATTTAACTTATATATATTACTTTTGGGATTTACACTTAAATCATATTTACTTAATTCAATTTCTATTAAATTATAAATATTTTTTAAAAATAATTTATCATTACTTAAAACTATTATATCATCCATATAACGTATATAATATTTACATTTAAGTTTTTCTTTAACATAATGATCAAATTCATTTAAATAAAATACTGCAAGTATTTGTGAACATACATTTCCTATAGATAATCCTTTACCATCTTTATATAAAGGAATTTCCTTAATCTTTTTTATTAATTCATTTTTTTCTTTTATAGAAATATTCTTATAATATAAATCATTTATAACATTTTCTTTTAAATTATTTATATCTTTATTAATATAATCACTATTAGTTTGATTAATTATACTTAATATTAATTTTAAAACTAATTCATTTTTAATATATCTTTTTAATAAATTCATTAATATTAAATGATTTATATTATAAAAATATTTTTTTATATCTATTTTTAGAACATATACATTACCATTACTTTTTAAAGTATTTGCGTATTTTTCAAAATAATAATATGCTTTTTTAGCACCATATCCCTTCCTTGTAGCAACATTTTGGTCTATTAAAGATAAAGATAATGCAGGAAGCAATATTTTATATGCAATTATATAATTAACTATTTTATCATATATTGTATCACTCATAATTACCCTATATTTTGGATCTTTTATAATAAATATTTTATATTTAGAAAAATAATAGTTAAAATTATTTAATCTATTATAAATATCAAATATGTTAGAATTTGAAAAATATGAAAATTTAGTTTTTTTAGAAATAGATCTACAATTCTTACATACATTATGGTAAGCCCATTCAACATTTTCATATGTAAAAATATTATCTAAATCAAAACTTTTTCTTTTCAAATTAAACTCCTTATTAATAGTTATATAAATATTGCTGACAAGATATAAAAGCATTACTAGGCAGCGATTTTTCGTTTTGCTACTAGACCACATTACTCTTCATCACTTTCGTTTTAGGTATATTACCAAGGAATATGCTTGTTTCCTATCCATAATTTGTTCAAGAGCAATTACATTCATAAAGCACTCGCTTTGTGTAATAATACTCACTTTGTAAGGAAAATACGCCGCGAACACCATTATTGTTATTGACATTGTTATTGTTCAGATTGCCATCATCATTCACATTGAACTCATTCGAATTACTATCATTGAATTCATTAGGGGAGCCCGCCCAAAATAGCATATCCCTATCAGCAATATTTATACTTTCCATAGTTTTTTAACTATGGTAGGCACATTATAAAGAATAAATCCCATAAAAAACAATAATGTGCCTACCTTAATTAGAAAATTAAGGATTAATTATATAATA
>ERZ827512.421-NODE-421-length-57207-cov-6.654063_pt1 | contig 57207 bp, 68 predicted proteins | sample MGYA00519916_ERZ827512 | MGnify/ENA primary metagenome ERZ827512 (study PRJEB31778, sample SAMEA3449335) | human gut metagenome | biome: human gut; feature: human-associated habitat; material: faeces | place: United Kingdom | collected 2010/2012 ... | reverse complement strand
GACACGCTGCGATCTTGCGCCGTGCGCTTTCGTAAATCTCCTGCACGGTAGAGCGTGAAATGTCCATTTGTGCGGCACACTGCTCGTGGGTTTGCCGCTTCAAGTCAACCAGCCGAATGACCTCGTACTCGTCCAGCGTCAGCAGGATCGGCTCGGTATCCTTGCCCCCGTTGGGGCAGAAGGTGTCAACTTGTGGTACGCCACAAATCCGACGGCACCGTGGCGGTCTTGGCATGGACACATCCCCCCTTTTTTGTTTTCGGTATATACCGATTATACAACGCGATTTGAGAATTGTCAATAAGAGGTGAGCGTTTTGCCGCCCTGGAATCTGAATGTCATCCGTCCGTCTGTGTGGACAGTTACCGTGTCGATAATGGTCAGCCAGAGCTTTTCGTCAAAATCGGTAATGGTATCTAATTCCTGCACCTCAAACATAAATGCTCCGATGGCTTCCGCCTGGGCCTCCCGCACTGTCTTTGTAGCGCGGAGCTGCTCAAGCTGTGCCTTGGCTTTTTCGTACCGCTCCACAAACCCATTGTACCGGGCAGCGTATTCTTCCTGGTTCTGTGCCATCTGTGAATTTTCCGCAATGCAACGCTTTGTCAGTTCGGTCACCACATCGATCTCCTCAAGCAGACTCTCGATTTCTGTATCAATGCCTGTACAGTCTGTCAGGGTGGCTTGCATCAATCGGCAATCCTCAAGGATGTTGTCTTTGCTTTCGATGATAGCGTTAAGGGCGGTCACGAACCGCGCTTTAATGGTTTCCTCGTCCAGATGCGGCGTTTCGCATTTGTGCTCACCCTTGAATTTGCCGTTGCATTGCCAGATGACCCTGCGGTATTTTGAGGTCGAGTTCCAGACTTTCGAGCCGAAGTAGGAACCGCAGTCCCCGCAGATGATACGGGAAGAAAAAATGCTCTTTCCGCTGTACTGACGGCTTATTCTCTTACGCCGCGCAAGCTCCGTCTGAACTTTGTCGAACTCTTCCGGCGTAATAATCGGCTCATGGCTGTGTTCCACATAATACTGCGGCACCTCGCCCTCATTGACCTTCCTCTTTTTTGTGAGGAAATCGACCGTGAAGCATTTCTGGCGGAGAGGAAGGGATTCGAACCCTTGTGGGATTGCTCCCAAACTGATTTCGAGTCGCTAACGCCCGACGCACTTTTGTGGTAATCTCTTAGAACTGAGTGGAATCCAATGGAACATCGTGGAACGCGAAAAAAGCCCGTTTTACGGGGCTTCTCGCGGTTTTTGTATGTCCGGAGCACTCAAAATACGGCAAAAACCGCGTCAGAATTGATGTTTTTTGAGGTCCCCGTATTTAGGATGATTTCGGCGGTTTTTTGGGCAGTTTCTTAGAACTTTCTTAGAACTGCCCTTCTTTGATGCCCTCTGGCGAGAGCTTTGTATATACAAAATCGAGATGCGAATACGCGAGTAGCGACCTATAATCCGTAGCGTTTTTGCCTCCGTCCCGTCCATTCTGTCGGAGAATTTCATCGAATTCATCGAGTTGGTCTAACTTACGGAGATGCACCGAAACAAAAATCTTAGAACTCGGCATCTTACATACAGAAAACAAAATTTGCGTGTCGGTTTTGTTTTTTTCTTAACCCCACTTGACAAAGGGGATAATATCGGGTATAATATAGAGGATAATTCGGAGGTGCAATATGGAACATAAAGACTATCTTACCCGATTAACGGAACTATCCTCCAAAATAAGTGAACTGCCGAAAGGCTATATTTCAAAGAAAACGGTCAGCGGAAACGTCTACTTCTATCATCAATGGACAGAAGGCGGCGTAAAACAAAGCCGCTATCTGCATGACGATGAGGTGGAGGTCCTCTCCACTCAAATCGAAGAACGAAAGAAACTGCAAGCAGAGCTGAAGGATGTGAAGGCTGAAATGACACGGCAGCCAAAACTCCGACAGACAGATGAACAAGGAAACGAGGTGACTCATATGAACTGCACCTTAATGCACAAACGAATCGCCGTTGCCGAACTTGAACTCGACAATGACACAGGATTCATTCAGAAGATAGGGACGGTCTATGCTCCCGAACATCTTCCCCTCGGTATACCGATCAGGAGAGGAATTACCGACCGCAAAGCACTCAACGAATGGTGGACGGACAGATCAATTCCCGCAAGCCGTTCCGGTGTCAGAGAGGCTCTCGAAACACTCGATATCACGAGCACGAGAATGCTTCTGATCAAATGCTACGGACTCAGCCTCTCGGATCAGTATTGGATCTGTCCCGAAGGATCCGGTCTTACGTGGGAGAAGGTTAACTTCTTCAACAACGGATTCTCCGATGATATCGGTAACGTACTGTTCGGCTCAAACAAGAAGCCGAGCAATCCGCTGGATTTCTCATCTCCGGATAACACGTCAGACGGTAATCTGAAAAAGAGATGGAAGATCATCGACGGAAAGCGGTGCCTTGTCAAAGGCGGTTCCAATCCGTTCCGTCAGCAGCCGCTGAACGAAGTCATCGCTACCGAGATCATGGAACGTCTCGACATCCCTCATGTGCCCTACACGGTAACGTGGAACAAAGGAGCACCCTACAGCATCTGTGAAGATTTCATTGACGAGAACACCGAACTGATTCCCGCATGGCGAATCATACAGACGCAGAAACAGGACAACAGCACTTCTCTCTATCAGCAATTCCTCAATTGCTGTAACGCTCTCGGCATTCCCGGAGCCGAAGAATTCCTCGATAGGATGATTACACTCGATTATATCATTGCCAATGAAGACAGGCATCTGAATAACTTCGGTGCTATCAGAAATGCTGAAACGCTCGAATGGATCGGTATGGCTCCGATCTACGACAGCGGATCATCACTCGGCTATGATAAGATCACTCCTACTATGAAGAACGCAAGAGAATATACTTGCAAGCCCTTCAAGAAGCATCACGAAGAACAGCTAAAGCTTGTGTCGTCCTTTGATTGGGTTGATTTTGCAAAGCTGTCTGATGTTCAGGAAATCATCACAAGTATCCTTTCCGATGAGAACGCAACAGACTATATGGATGAAACGAGAATCAGAGTGATCGCGGAACTGACAGAACGCAGAATCCGAAACATCGAATCGCTTGCAATGTCTCATACCAGAGTTCAGAGCATCACCACTGAGGACGATGTCGAAGAAGATATCGCTGAAGACTACGGTCCCAAAATGGAAATGTGACAATCCGGCATAAGAAAAGCAAGATTGCAAAACGATCAAACGAATTGCAGTCTTGCTTTCTTTTTGCAGAAAAATCTGCAATCGCCTTAACCGTGCTTTATTGTATCGAGGCAGTCGTAAATTGCGCCGAAAGAAATCTCATTCAATTCAAACTGTGCTTTCTTCCCGTTAACCGCAACCACGACAGTATTTTCGGTTCTCGTGTAGCTATGATTTAGTTCATCGAGATACTGCAGAAGGTTCTCGATGCTTTCAAGTTCTTTTTCTGTCAGACTGCCCGGATAGTATATTTGTTTCATGTCGGCTTACGCTCCATTTCATTTGTATGCCCGCGATCAAATATCGAGTTTATTCTTTTTGCAGATCTCGTTTAGTTTCCTTATAGCAGATGAATGCGGTTGTGATTTGTCATGCTCCCAACGTCGTATCGTCTGTTCGGTTACGCCAAACAGCTTTGCCATTTCCGCCTGAGTCAAGAATAATTGCAAACGCACCTCTTTTAATCTATCAGCAAAATTCATTGAAATACTCCAATCTCAAGAGTTTCTGTTAGTGAAATTCTCGGATATTATTTCCGCTTTCGTCAGATCGAAAATTACGATGCCTTGCTCTTTGTTTGCTATGCCCGGAACGCGGTAAGAATATTGCCAGTCCCATCCCTGCGATTTTGCCAAAGCGTAACAGAAACTCTTGCTGTGAATCCTCATGTTGTTTTTCTCGTCGCTTAGATTTCGCGGCACCTTGATTGAAATTTGGCTTTTCTTATCATAGCTTTTCATCAGTATGGTTTTGCCATCCTCATGAATAAAGAGTCGCACGTAGTTCGGGGTTCCGATGCTCCTTATTGCGGATTTGAAGACATGAATCGTGTTACTTTTCAAATAGACCGTAAAGCAGGGATCGTCAAACATTTTCTTTCACCATGTTCTTTCCGTTCCACGCTTCCGAATCAGTGAAATCAAATAATAGCATTACCTTCTTTTCGCATTGAACGAGTCTGCCTTTTGCTTTATAGCGGCAATCTTTATCGAGATTCCAGTCCTCAAACAGTTGCCTTGCAAAATGCGTGCATTCAATGTGATCGGATTTCGGAGCTTCGGGATTTTTAACCCACCGGACCGAATCTGAATCCTTGGACATGGATGGCGTTATCATGATTCGGTGCTCGTCTTTATTGACGTACACTGTGATGAACTCGCATTTGTTAAGCGCGGTGTAGCACGGCAAATTGAAAGATACGCAGTTTTGCCAAATAGTCATGTATGGTTCAAGCTGACGGCTGAAGAGTTGTCCCTTGACAATTTGGTATCCCTCAAGCGTGACGGTTTTGATTGTTGGCTTGTACTCGTCAATGTTGATCATAACCCGTTACCTTCCTTTCCGGTTGAAATATACCCCTCGGCCAGATTGATTTTGAAAGACTCCTCGTGCTCTTCAAAGGGCGTACCGAAACAATCACGCCAATCCTCCGGCAAATAACTCCTCGTTTTTCTGGTCCCGGTGTTGACGAACATTTCAAAATCCGTCAGCTTGAAAAGATAGAGTACCTCGTTGTCACAGACGGCGGGCTTGCCGAGAATCTTATAGCGGTAGGACTTGTTCCATCCCATCAAATCGAAAAGCTTGGCAGCGAAAATCGCGCAGATCATATCGCGATTCTTGATTTCCTTTTCTCCTCCGCCGGTAGCCCAACGTAAAGAATCGGGGACATCAGGCTGGCACGGTCTGATGATAAGGCGCTGTTGCTTCGGATGAATCAAGAGCTGAATATGACTGACACCGGGGAACTTTCTTAGACACGCCATATTGAATTTGATCTTGTTATCCCAAACAGTAATGGCAGGGTCCTTCGTATGAGCGAACAGTTCCGCTTTCGTCACCTGATACCCGGCGAGCTCCACAATCTCAGGCGCTTCGTCAGATTCCGTTTTCAGCTTATCGAAAATTTCGATATCCGTCTTTTTATCAAAATCAATCATCACTAATTACTCCCTTGGCTTTAAGTTCTTCAAATCCGCTTTCAATGTCCGCATCGGACATGATTGTATAAGACATTTGACCGTCAACCACGCGGCTCTTGCTGTCAGAATTCCATTCTTGAGTCTTTGGCGCGAAATACAGGCTGTTCAGACTGTACGCATAAAACTCATCTCCGAAGTTGCTGTCCCACTGTTCGGGACACATAGCAACTTTCCGCTTACGGGCTTCCTCATTTTCTTCTGTTTCATCGATTACTACTATAGGCATTGCATTTTCAAGGCTGAAGACAATAATCTGCTTTCCGTCCCGCTCAATCCAAGTCCCGATGATCCTATAGGAGAAATCCGGATCCCATTCCATGATTCTGAAAAGCGCATTGGCAAAATGGGGACAGGACAGGTTCTTCTGCGTGATCGGCGATGTTTCGTCCCGCCGCCAGTGAATGCTGTAGGTGTCGGTTACCTCACAAGGTCGGATGGCGATCTTCCGCTCATAAGGGTGTAGAAGTAACTGAACATTCTGAACATCGCTGAATTTCTTCAGACAAAACGAGTTAAACGCAATTTTTTGATTCGAGATGGAAATCATAGGGCGATCCCCGCGAGAGTTCACAAACGCACCTCGAACCACTTGATACCCCGCCAAATCAAATGCGCTGAAAAAGCTCTTCCGAACCCTTCGGTTAGTCGAAACATCCGGCACCGTCTTTGAGGCGTTATAATACGGCAGCGGGTCCTCATTGATCCATCTGTGGTTGATTGGGAGATATCCTCTGAATATTCCGTCGTCAATGACATGAAGTATGGGAATGCCACCACGGAATCCGAGTTTCCGATCTTCGAGCAACGCCTGAGCCGCTTCAAACTTTTCAATCGGTATGATGGCATCGTGCGTGTTCGCGTAAAAGATCTGCTGACGTTCGTCGACGGTTTTCCGCTTGGTATGTTCAAATATGTTCGATGTGAACTGCTTCCAAGTCAGGACGCACCCGCAATACCGCTCGTTGCTGAGAATGTACATGATGGCACCGTCGTGCCAGATTGTATTTCCGAGTTTATTCGGTACCTCCGCATCCGTCAGCATCGTGGCGATAGAAGACACCGGATACCCTGCGAGAAAAGCGTCATATATCAGACGCACGACCTTTGCTTCTTCCTCCACAATCTGCAGCTTGGCATATTTGATATAGTTGCCGAGAACATCTCGCGGTCTCTCGTAGCCATACGGTGCCGGAGTAAGCAGCTTCTTATTCTTGAATCGCTCTTTGAGTGACCAGTTCATACTTTCGCTTTTCTTTACCGACTCTTCCTGCGCGAACGTGGCAAGGATGGCGAGCTTTAATTCAGAGTCTTCTGCAAGCGTGTTGAAATTATCGGTTTCAAAATAAACACCGACCGGCGGGTTCTGACCTTTCAGGTCTCTGCAGAGCTTTACGCAGTCCACGAGGTTTCTTGCAAATCTCGAAACGCTTTTGGTGACAATCAAGTCATATTTCCCGGCACGGCAGTCTTCAATCATTTGGTTGAAATCTTCGCGGTGCTTAATTGAAGTCCCGGAGATACCTTCATCAGCATATATTCTGATCAGATTCCAGTTGTCATGTGTGCCGACTAACTTGGCGTAATGCTCTTGCTGTAATTCAAACGAGGTAAGCTGTTCGTCGTTGTCGGTTGACACGCGGCAGTAAGCACACACCCGGAGTGTTCTTCCGTCGAATATATCGCCCTTATCGGCATTTTCAAAGACCACCTTGCCATCAGGCTCGCCGATCTTTGACCGATACTCCTTCATGATATGTGCAATTCTTGATTCACTACGTCCCATAACAATCTCCGTGTCATTTATCTTTGTGCGGCAGGGTCCAGTACCAACCGTCGGTTTTTTTGATAGATTCAATAGATAACAGCGCTTTTGCCGACATGAGTGTACGTTTCCCGATCTCGTACTCTTCGGCAGCCGAGATGATATCCTTATACGATACCTCGCCCGATGACAGAATTGATTCAAGCAACTGCTTGGCATCCGTCAGTTTGGAGGTTTCGGTATCGGATGCTGCACCGGATAGAAGGTCAGAAGCGGAAATATCGCATTCACCGATCCAATCGACCTTCCCGTTATTAAGAGTAAAAGTGAGGGATTTGCCTATGGGACCGAGATTATTCTTCTGCTGAGCGAGGATGCGTATTTCAGGGTTATCCGTTGGTCGTCCGACAACAAGAACACTTCGGGCGGCCGCAGAAATATCGATGGAACCGAGTCCTCGGTAGTTTGCCTTTCCGCTTGAATTCTTGTTGAGATGCCCGACGAGCAGAACGGCACAACCGGTTTTCTCAGCGAGCTCTTTCAAATGATTCAAACGAGGTCTGATCACGTTTGCCCGGTTCATGTCGATGTTTTCTCCGAGAAAGGATTGGATAGGATCGAGTACAAGAACCCGAGCGTTGATTCTCTTGACCGATTCGGCAAGCTCGTCACTGTCAAGTGAAAGCGAATCGGAACGCTTTTCAATGAAACAGATATTAGTACAATCCGCTTGATGCAATTCCAGACGAGGTTTTATTGTATCAGAATTATCGTCCTCTGTATTCTGATAGATGACCTTGCCGGAAACGCAGTTATCCGAGAAAGGCAGTTTCTCTCCGTTCGAGATAATAGACAGTAAACTCAAAACAAAAGTGGTCTTTCCTTCACCCGGATCGCCTTGAATGACTGTGATCTTTCCGAATGGGATGTACGGGTACCAGAGCCAGTCGATCTTCCGACTCGTAACATCAGAATAATATTTGAGTGAGCAATCATCCATTCAATACAGCCTCCAAATCAGTTGTGCTATTATTTTACCAACAATTTGCTCTGAATAAAAGGCAATCTCTCACCCCAATTTCGCCGAAAACGGTCAGAAAAGCGCAATTTGTCACCCCAAATTTGTTTTATGATTCTTGGTGTTAACCGGCTCTCAAAGGAGGACATGATGGATGACATATTCTTTGATGACCAGCAAACCATAAATCGCATTATCGAAAGGATCGATTCTTTAAGAACCGAGAGAGGATGGTCCGTGAGCGGACTCGCTCTGGAAGCGAATCTCTCCGAAAATACACTCAAGCACCTTTACAAACGCAAAACATATCCGACGCTTCAAACGCTCTATCGGATCAGCGCCGCCCTTGGATATCCGCTGTGGCAGCTTCTCGCTTTTGACAACAAGGCATACACTTTGAGCGCCCAGGAACGTGAACTGCTGAACGCATACAACCGGCTTTCACCTCGACACAGAGAACTACTTCTCTATATCGCCAACAAAATCTGAGACAGAATGAGGCCGGTTAGCACACGGCAAAAAAGTCAAGGATGCAAACACAGAGACTCTCTGCAACCTTGCATCCTTGACTTTTGATTCCTATGAAATTGCGAGAAAACGAGAGAAAACGGAAGAAAACAAGAAGAAATCAAGGATGCAAAAGCTCGTTAAGCCTTTGCACCCTTGAACGGACTTAAGAAATTTGATCCAAGCCCTTGGTTTTTTCGCCGTTTCTATTGACAAACACCAAAAAACAATATATAATATTAATGCACTTGTTCGAAGGATACTCGTATCTGCAGAACATCCCGTTAGGCGTTGGTAGCACCTAACGGGTTTTTCTTTTGGTGTCATCAATGAACGAGAATAACGATAAACCGAATATGCTAACAATTAGTCGTACTCTACGGTAATATCATCTTCAGCGTCATATATTGTCTTCCCGTCAAACAGCAGAGCCTCCTCAAATTTCTGCACGCAATATGCTCTGTCTTTATTGGTCACTAAGAATACGACCGGAGACTCTTCGGAGATTTCATTCATCCTCAGAGTATATGTCCCATCTTTGTTTAACCAACCTTGAAGCATATAGCGTTTATCTTTGTAAAGGAACTCTTTGTCGCAGTTGATAAACAGGCTGTTGATGAACTCATCGATGGTGTTGCCATTCATTAGTTTACCACTCCTTTGAAATATTTTTTGTAAGTTTTCATTTCTTCTGCTGTAGGCAATCGAGCAGGGAGTCGGTTTTCTATACCGGGTGCTGAATAATCATGAACGTGAATCACAGCTTCTCCGTGAGAAGATAACCCTTTCTCATTGTGGTAATCAATCTCAAAAACCGGAAGATGCCCTTCATTGTAGAAACGCATTCTTCTAAAAACGCCTTCTTTATCTAACTGAATATATGCGTTGCTGGAGTGAGCTTCTTCAGGAAGAAAACCGCTTTTTGTTGGATCGATTTTCCCGAGAACTTTAATTCCTTCGATGGTGTCGATTGTTGCATAAGTGTACGCAACGGAAATTCCAGATGCAAAAGTGCCGCGTCCGCCCATGTTATCGCACCTTCTTTCTCGAAGATACATAATCAACAGCGACAATGTTTCCTGTCATTTCTTTAAACGGAGTACCGAAACAAATCACTGTCGAGGGCTCAATTTTACTCATCATAGCTTCGTAACCGCGAAGGAATGAATGTTTCGAATGTTTGCAGCCGATCATCCCAATGGCAACAATAGAATTCTTTTCTACAGCTTCGAAGCAGAATTCATAACTTCTTGCAGCGCTCCAACTGATTGTCGGGATAACAACCAGTCCTTGACTCTGCCAATATGCCGCAACCCAGCGATTTTTGCTGACACTTTCAATTTGTCTCCACAATGGCATTTCTTGATAGAGAGAAAAGTCCGGGGAAAGAAGAAAAGCATACTGACTGTATCGTGCAATGGTTCTTTCGGGATTATTATAGATACCATCAAAACGATAATCGTCAACAAAGAAATGAACCCCATAAGACTTGTAGTGATCCGTTTCTTTTGATTTCGTGTCAGTACAGGCAAGAAGATGGATGTTTGAAAGGTCAAGATTTTGCTTTTGTACTTCAGCAAAGCCGTACCTTCCTTTGGGAACAAACTCATTTCTTAAGAAACGAGGATTTGTGCGAAATTCAGAAGATTGCATAATACCTCCATAAACATATGTTTGTATGGAGGCACGAGTTTGCACTTGTCCGAAGGACACTCGTACCCCCAGAACGGTGGAGTCAACGCTAAGTGCATTGACTGTGGTGAATGAAGTGTATAGATATTTTTTCGTTTGGTAGCCGAAACAATATCAACACTAAGGTAGAGAACAAATATCACCCAAGCAAATCACATCACTCCTTTCACAGTATGCAAGAAGGGCTTTTCCGGTAGTTGTTGTGCCGAAGCTGTGCAGCCTCCGCAGATACCTTGCAGTAATTCATGATCTGTCTTACGGTCATTCCTTCGGTTTCTTCGTAAGGCATCATGATTTCACCGCAGAGTGCCTTGGCTTGCCACTCCATACTTTCAAACGGTTTTAACTCCTTATTTTTGAAAGCTCTATCCAAAATCGGAGTGAAACCGAGAAGACATAAAATCGCATGACACATTTCATGCAGAATGTGTGCCCGATAACCTCCGGTGCCAGAGACTGCGCCTTCATACACGGAGTTTTTCACTTCAATAAGGTAGTGTCCGTTCATATCGGGTATGCAACGGGCGGGGACACCTTCTTCGATTTCGTCGTCTTCAACTACCGTACAGGTTACTTCCGGGAATAATTCAGGAAACCGCTCAAATGCGTCAATGACGTCGAATCGGAGTATACACTTGCACTTGAATACTTCTCTCATGAACTTTGCAATGCTTCGCAAATCTTCACGAGAGATAGGTCGGGTCTTATAGTCCATTCGATTTCTTATTCCTTTCGATGATTTCCATGATTTTCTTAGCGGTATCATCGTCCATTGAATCGAATGAACGCTGGAATTGAAGTGCCGCTGTTCTTGCCATCGGGGTTGAAGATATCAGGTTGATTTTTACGCTTGTCTTGGAATTGTCTACGTGTTGCCGTAACTCTTCCACTTCACTTTCTTTAAGCGAATAGTGGTTGGTGATGATAGATACCCATTCATCCGGAATCGGTCTTTTACCGCATTCAACAGACGAGATGTAGGCGCTCGTTACTCCTAACCACTTTGCAGCATCGCTTAGTACCTCATGATTCTTGATCCTCAATGTTCTGAAGAACTCTCCAAATGGTGTGTAATTCATTTTTCATTCTCACTTTCTTTGCTCTTGTCCTCTGGCAATTATCATTATATCACGAAGATTTGAATTTGTCAACACCCGTGGATAAAAATATTAACAAGTTTTGTTGATTTTGAAAATAGGACAATTATCAGATAAGCAGCGGGGAACAATGGGATTTCAATCCCGTTGTTTTTAGGCAACAGATATTCAAAAAACACTAACTCAGAATATTCAGACAATCAAAAGTGAATAAAGCAGCCGAATTTGAGCGGTTATTCATCAAAATCGCTTTCATTCGGCTGCTTTTGTTTTCAAAATCTTAGAACTGATAAGAAATCAGGATCAACAAAGAGGGAAACTACTCCCGCAAACAGCGTTTTGTACAAGCATTAAGTGACTAATAATCCGTAGCGTTTTTGGCTTTATTTCTCTCCTCCGAGTCTGATTTCAGGAAAAAGAAAATACTCCGGCGAGCATTTCAGTGCAAGCCGGAGCAAAAAATCTTAGAATTATTCTATTTTCAGTTTTGATAGAATGATCTCACTAAACTGAAATTTGTGCTATTCCACTAAGCGAATATTGCCATTGATATTGTCGCCAACACCATCAGCACAAGCCCCAGAAGTGCTTTCTTTGTCAGTTTCTCCTTGAACACAAAATACGAGAACACGATGGAAACCACAATGCTCAGCTTGTCAATCGGCACCACAACACTGACAACACCTTTCTGTATCGCGTAATAATAGCACAGCCAGGAACCGCCGGTGGCAATGCCTGAAAGTGCAATGAAAAACAGTTCCTTTTTGTCGATTTCCTTGATTTTTGTCTGCTTTCCCTTTATAAAAACGATAACCCACGCCATTACAAGCACAACGGCGGTGCGTATTGCAGTGCCGAGATTTGACTCCACGTTTTCGATACCCATCTTTCCGAGAATCGAAGTGAGTGCGGCAAACACGGCAGATGCCACAGCATAAGGCAACCAGACTTTTCTCGTTTCTTTCTCTGTATCTGCTTTCTTCTCAATCATCAGAAAAACACCAACGGCAAGAACGGCAGTACAAATGAGCTTCACCGCAAGGTGGTTTGTTTCTCCGAAGAGAATAATCGCGAGAATTACTGTCAGAATCGTGCTTGATTTATCGATTGGAACTACCTTGTTGATATTGCCGGCGGAAAGCGCCTTAAAATAGCAAAGCCAGGACGCACCCGTCGCAATTCCGGAGAGAATCAGGAATACGAGCGACTTTGTCCCGATATTGCCAATCGTTCCAGCGGAACCGACAACGAAAACCATAAGCCACGAGAATGCGAGCACAACAACGGTTCGAAGCGCCGTTGCCACGTCCGAGTCAGTTTTTTTGATACCGCACTTTGCAAGTATAGATGTTATTCCCGCAAACACAGCGGACAATATCGCCATTACCAGCCACATAATAAATCACTCCGCGTTAAATTCCCATTTGGTTGAACCTTTTCAATAAAATTATAACACATAATCGTGAATTTTTCAATACATACCGAGCGATTGATCACCGCTCGGTTATTTTATTTCAAGAAAGGAAGCGATAAGATGATAAATGCACTTGTCACAAAGAACGGTCAGTCCGTGCTGATCTCCCTCCCCGCAAAGCGAATCGGCTTGGCTCGTGACCTCGCAAGCATCGGAGTTGCCTCTCCTCCTTCGGAACTGTATCCTCACGATGATGAGCTCACCGTCGGTCTGAAATACTTCGGGACCGATGACTTCTCGGACCGTCTCATCACGCTGATCCAGTCCGAAGACAGCCTCGCACGTGTCAATACGCTCGTGGAACTGTACGGTGACCTCCCCGTTGCACAGCGGGAGAAAGTCAAAGCATCTGTTCTCTCAGGTGAGATGACTTCGCTCAACGATTTCAAGAATTCGATTCTCGAAAACAAATCCCCGGAGATCGTGCAGAACTACTACTGCCCGCTGATGTGTACGCTCTACCTCCGCAACCGTTACGGTGACCTCGATTACGATCCCGTGGAATACGATGGTGAATATGCGGCAAAGTACGAGGACGAAATCCGTGACCTTCTCATCAGGGAGCAGTCCGACTGCAATATGGCAGAATACTTCGACGGACCGAATTCCGCTGTCGGCAAACTCGAATCGGCGGTATGGGATGTCGAAAGGATCCACGGCTGTCTCTACGGAAAGATCACGGCGACACTCAATGCTCCGTTTACTGAAGAAGAACAAAACTGCTTTATGGAATGGTGCGAGGGTCAGAACTCGGATGGCTTCGGCGAAGGATTCGAGCAGCGCCCGATCAGAACCGTAGACAGAAGCGAGATGTATGTGTCCTTCTGGCAGAGCGGTCCCGACTATTTCCTCTGCACGGAAAACGATCTCGATCACTTCATCGACCACGGAATGGGAGAGATGAACTGATGTCGAAAGAAAAATTCGTCGTATGGTCCAATCTCGACCTTGACCTCGATGACTGGCGAGCCGATCTCGAAGACGAATACCCCGGGCTGAACGATGACGAACTCATTGAAAAGATGAATGAAATCAACGACAGCTATATCGATGACGAGCGAGCCAACCTCGATATCGTCACCGGCACCGAAATCATTGCCATCGCCGATATCGGCAGATGGGACGGACGGTATATGGGGTACAGCGAGATCAAGAGCGGTAAAATTTCAGACTGCCTTTATTCTCCGCACGACTATTCCGAATGGTACGTCGATGCCGACAAAGAATTCCGTTGCACCGACGTGCATCACGACGGACGCAACCATATCCTCTACCGCAAGTACAAAGAGACTGCGACCGAGGATGAGATCGAACATCTCAAGGATCTGATCTACGACGGAAAAGTCACACAGGAAGATATCGACGCAGTCACCGAGCCGCTCGGCGAAACAGTCATGCAGGTCTACGGATGGACGTTCGATCCTCCCGCTCACGTCCCCATCAAGGGCAGACCGGTGGGGAGACTCGAATTTTTCGGCAGCAACGGTGAGGTCGGCGACAGCGTCGAGTACGATGACGAGGAACGGATGGTTGCCGCGATTCTCGATGAGAATTACTACGGCATACCGATGAACGTTGTCCTCTACCGTGACGAAAGCGGTAAAACCATTGATCAGGGTTTTGTCGCAAAGCTCGATCCGCCGAACATCAAACTTGAGTTCACGGATATCCCCGAATATCTGAACAACAACGAAGGAATGGGAGGTATGGTGTAATGGCTATTCTTTTTTCAAAAGTATCCCTCAAAGCCGATGACAGTATCGAAGAATTCCTCATCGGCGGTGCGCCGTCCGATGAAGACGAGCTGTCCGGCTGGGCTCCCTATGACGATTTCATTGAATCGCTCACGGATGAAGCCGAGATTGAAGTCTATGTCGAATCGTATCTCTACGGTGAGGGCGAAACCGTTCGCGCTACGCCCGAAGAAGTCGCGTATATGCAGATGCGGATAGACCGTGACGAACGGTTCCTCGCCGAGCATTGCGACAACATCTCGGACTGCAGCTTCAATACTCTTCACGAGCCGGAGAAAGACAATCCTTCGGATTCCTTGAAATGTGAGGTGCCGTATGAGATACAGAGGATTCAACATCACCTACACCACCGACAAAGGCGTGGAACGCGAGAACCCCGCAACACACCGGAAGGATATTCGGAACGGATACTACTGTGAGATTTATCCCGGCGATGACGATCAGTACGCGAACCGCATCGATTCCTTTGGCCTTGCCGAAGGATACGAGATTCCCGAATGGACCGATCTGAAGCGGAAAAAGCGATCCGCGATTACGTTGACCGCGAGTATTATTCTCTGAAAGCCGCAAACGACGAAATCATCAGCGAAAGACGCGAAGATCTCGTCGGACGGCTCGGCTGTTTTATCGGAGAGTCTCTGTACGGATACGACTTTTACGAGGCGCTTTCCGAAGACTGCTGTATGACCGATAAGGAAATCAGAGACGCGGGCTTCCTTTCGCTTGTGCCGTATTTCGACAAAGACGGATACGCACAGACCATCGCGGAATATCTCATCGACTACGGAACCGAGCACTCGCTCTCGGGAAACTATCACATCGAATTCGAAGAAATCAACGAACTGTTCGGTGTGTCCCTCCCCGATGACAGGGAGATGCTTGACAAGATCGTCGACGCGCTCGACCGGGACATTGTCTCGGACGTTGACGTTTTCTCGGATTTCGATCTGATGTTCTGCACGAGCTACTGTCCTAATTTTGAGGACGAACCCTATGAAATGGAGTGATCAATATGAATGAATGGGAAAGAGCCGCCCGGATGGCAGAGCGGTATAAGAAAATCTACCACCCCGGTATGAGAATCGAACTCATCGAAATGGGTGACGATCCACAGAAGATTCCGAGCGGCACGAGAGGAACCGTTGTCGGTGTCGATGACATCGGCAACATCCTTATGAAATGGGACAACGGCAGAAGTCTCTCGCTGATCCCCGGCGAGGATTCCTTCCAGACGTTTACGCCCGAACAGATCTACGAGGAAAAACTCGAAAAGATGCATGACGATTTCATCAACGCCGTGAATCACGAGGTCATCCCGAAGATCAACTGGAAGGAATTCGCCGAAGCACAGGCGGTAAAAGACAACAGCTATGCAGCCGGTATCCTTGCGGAGCTTCACAATGCCTATGTCGGGGCATACGGCTCCGACGTGATCGACAGAGAGATGGGAATGCTTCAGGTTCCCGCGCTGATCAACGCAAACGACGGGTTGATCTATCCCGCACTCGTCTGCATCGATACCGAGTCCTCCGGTGAGCATTGGGGTACCACCTTCTTCTCGCCCAGAGGCATCTTCGAACAGAACGGCGTGGAGTATCCCTCCGAGGACAGAGCGTTCCTGCGCTCTCTCATCCCTTACGATTACTACTACACGCCTATCTACGAAAACGACATCCATGTCGATTGGGACGAGTGTCCTACGGAAATCAGCGATATTCTGCTCTCCGTTAACGGCGAAGACCAGACGGAGGGACCGGAATTCGAATGAGCCGAATCAAATATCTCGACCTTTTCGCCGGCATCGGCGGGTTCCGAACGGGACTCACAAATGCCGGCGATATTTTTTTGCCGGTAGGTTGGTGCGAGATCGACAGATACGCGCAGAAAGCCTACCGAGCTCTCTATGAAACGGAAGGTGAATACTTTTGTGACGATGCAACCAAAATCGAACCCGCCGAACTTCCCGACACCGACCTCATCTGCGCCGGTTTTCCTTGCCAGCCGTTTTCTGTCAGCGGAAGAAGACTTGGCTTCGCTGATACGCGAGGCACTCTCTTTCATGAAATCGTCAGACTGGCTGAAGCCAAGCGACCTTCTTATCTTCTCCTTGAAAACGTGCCGGGGTTACTCAATCACGCCCAGGGGGAAACTTTCCGAACGATCCTTACCGCGATTCATGAGCTGGGGTACAGTCTGGAATGGTGTGTGCTTAACAGCGCCGATCACGGTGTCCCACAGCAAAGGCGGCGAGTGTATATTGTCGGATATCTTGATCAGCGACTGTCCGGCAAAATATTTCCTCTCGCCGAAGTCAATGGAAAAGCTCCTCGGCAGATCGTTTCGGGCAGACAGGGACAGCGGATCTACGGAACGGACGGAGCAAGCGTAACTCTCGCGGCAAACGGCGGCGGTTGGGGAGCCAAGACGGGACTCTATTTCATCGATATGAACCCGGACCCGCTCGTCACCCACGAAGCCCGCTGTATCACCGCACGTCAGGACGCGGGCGTATGCAACCACAGAGGTGAGCACTCCGGCGTCATCGGCGCGAGGGCTGTCATCACCCCGGAACGCGAAAAGGTCCGTCAGCAAGGCAGACGCATCAAAGAACCCGACGAGCCGATGTTCACGCTGACCGCTCAGGACAAGCACGGTGTCACCTACAACGGACTCGTGCGCCGTCTGATGCCGCTCGAATGCTTCCGTCTGCAGGGCTACAGCGATGAGCAATTCGGGAAACTTGTCGATATCGGGATTCCCGAAGCGCAGCTCTATAAGATGGCGGGCAACTCAGTCACGACCAACGTGGTGACCGCCGTGGCAAGGAAGCTCCTTGCCGAAATCGAAAAACTGAAGAAGGAGGAAGAAAATGCCTAACCATGTAATCAACCATGTCAGTTTCACCGACTGCACACCCGCAAGACGCAGAGAGATTCTCGAAGCGATCCAGTACGATGACAACGGTGAAAACGAGTATCACGGTATCGGGACAATCGACTTCAATAAGATCATCCCGATGCCCGAATCTCTGGACATTGAATCCGGCACCCGTACCGATCACGGAATCGAACTCTGTCTGACGGCAGCCAACCCGCTCGTGGACTATTTCGGCGAGAAGAAAATGTCACCGGATGACTTTACCGCTCTGCTCGCCAGAGCCAATCGCGGGAAAATGTTCGGCAGCTACCGTTCGAGTCTCTCGAAAGAGGAAATCGAAAGGATCACCGAACACGATTCTGCCGAATCGCTGATGAAGGTCGGCAGTCAGGCTCTGCAGAACGTCGTGCTGTTCGGTTCACCCGATTGGTACGACTGGCGGTGCCGTAATTGGGGTACCAAGTGGAACGCCTACGACATCGCCGCCTTCGACGAAGACTCCGATACGATCACCTTCGAAACGGCGTGGTCCGCTCCGCACCCGATCCTCGAAAAGCTCTCGCAGATGTTTCCCGAGGTCTGCATCTCTCACTATTGGGCAGATGAAGATATCGGCTCGAACTGCGGATGGGCTGAATATGAGGGCGGTGAGCAGATCAGAGGAAACGACAGTATGAGCGATGCCGAAGCCACCGAATTTGCGGCACAGCAGTGGGATTATGACATCGAAAAGGATCTTGAGATGTATATGAACCGGAGCCGGACAAAGTATATCTGCGCCGACAATGAGGAATACGATCTGATCGAACTGTTCGGAAAGCCCGCGATCTTCTCGAATGAGAGACTGACAAACGATGACGTTCCGATGAATCTGTTTCTCTATCAGCTCCGTGACGGAGAAAACGAATTCAGTCCCTTCGGAGAGATTGCCGAGCATATCACAATCAACCATTCGGGCTCGGTTGTGACCAAAGAACCGATTGACCTCGGCGAGTACGGCTCCATTATCTTCGATGAGAGCAATCTGCCGAGCTTCGTCGGCGATGAGATCACCATCGGACAGCTTTTGAGAGACGAATTCAGCATGGATATGCCCGATGACAGGGAGGACATCGATATTGGATAAAACCGTATTCGACTCCAAAGTCCGCGCTCTCTCCCGCGACGATTACTATCAGTCCCCGGACTTCCAATGTGCTCAGACCGGCGGTTACCCGACGATGCTCTGTATCAATTGGGATGAGGAAAAAGCGTGGCTCAAGCCCAACGAATTCGTCGATCCGTGCGGAGCCGATGTTGCGGAGTACGAAAAACTCTGCGCCGACTTCGGTATCCGCCTCTGTTCCGACATCGAAGACTTTAACGGTCTTCTCAAAGAACTCGGACCGGATGCCGTTGAAAACGCGACTCTGTACGAAGACGAAGACTTCGACCTGAGCTAAAACAATATATCATCATTAGGCCGTTTTGCGTGATTAAAGACACCAAAACGGCCTTTTCTTTTTTCGCGCAGACGTGCCTCGAAAAGAGGTGCACAATGAACAGCTTTATGTCGTGGGTAGGCGGTAAAAAGGCCTTGCGAGACGAGATCGTCCTGCGATTTCCGCCCACCTATTCCCGCTATATCGAGGTATTCGGCGGCGGGGGCTGGGTACTCTTCCACAAGTCACCCGGCAAGGAGATGGAGGTCTATAACGACTTCAATCCCAATCTCGCCAACCTTTTCCGATGCGTCAGAGATCACCCAAACGAACTTTGCGACGAACTGAGATACACGCTGAACTCCCGTCTGGACTTCGACTATGTGAGAGAAATGCTCCATACCAAAACCGAACTGCCGGATATCAGGAGAGCCGCGTATTTCTATCAGATCATCCGCGAGAGCTACGCGTCGGGACTCGATTCCTTCGGAGCGCAGCCGCATTCGATGTGGAACAACTTTCCGCTGATCCACGATGCTTGCGGACGTCTCCAAAAGGTAGTCATTGAGAACAAAGACTTTGAAAAGCTCATCAAGCAGTATGACCGACCGGAAGCCTTCTTCTACTGCGATCCTCCGTACTACAACACCGAGGATTATTACGAAGACGTCGGCTTCACCCGCGCCGATCATGAGAGACTTGCGAATGCGCTCCTCTCGATCAACGGCTTTTTCCTTCTGTCCTACAATGACTGCCCCGAAATCCGCGAACTGTATTCCAAGCCCGGAATCACCATTGAGGGAACCACAAGACTTTCCAACATCGCACAGCGATACGAGGGCGGTAAGCAGTACGCGGAACTCATCATCTCAAACTACGACACGATGGCAAGATTAAACGCTTGCAAGCAACTGACTCTGTTCGACATCGTTGACGAACCCGAACAGATACTGAAAGAAAGGAAATTACTATGGAAGTAAAAATGGAAATGCACTTTGAACTGCCCGAAGACTTTGCGGAAGCCCACGATTTCGACGAAGACACCAGATTCGTCACCCGGTACGATCCGATCACCGACAAGATCGTCGTCACTCCCGTCGAGGAAGACGATTTCGACACCGAGATCGAAGACGCTTTCGACGAAGGATACGACGAGGGCTTCGACGAAGGATTCTACGACGGATTCTATGAGGGCTACCGTGCCGGATTCGACGATTCCAAGAACGGCGAGAAGTACGATCCCGACAAGCGCTTCGACGAATTCGATGAAGAATCCGAGGAAACCGAAGATACCGGCAAGGAAACCGAACCCGAATACCGCAAACGCAGCTACCTCGACTAAGAAAGGACGTGATTCTATGAACAACAACAAAATCTACAGAATTCTCGGCAGACGCGGAAACACCACCATCCCCTATGAGATCAGAAAGAAATGCGGCTTCTCCCGCAACAACCTCATCTCTTTCGAGGAACACGATCAGAACACCGTCATCATCCGCCACGAAAAGGTCTGTGACGGGTGCGGCAAGCTCAATCTGAACGAAAAGAAAGCGGTTGCCAAGCCCACCAACGAGGAAACGCTCCTCGATTTCGTCGACAGCCTTTCCCGCGACGAGCAGGCCGCGATGCTTCAGCATCTCTGCAAACTGTGGCTGGCGGCGGGTGAGACGAATGCGTAAACCTCTTTACCGCTATCCGCTCCGTCAGGCAGCGGCAAACGATGAGGTGAAAGCATGGCGCGAAAGCCACCGCGAAAACATCCGTTGCCGTGACGCGATGGATATCTCCATCCGGCATCATTTCGACGGAATGCACCTCTATGACTGCGCCGAAGAACTCTGCGACGAATTCGGTGCGGACCGTGTGGCATGGGTACTCGCATCCACCATACAGCACGCGGATTGGGACGGCAGATACCGCCCGAACAACCGCGAATGGGCGGCGAAGTACGCCATTCCCACCGATCCCGAGGACACGACCTCCGACTTCTGTCTTACCACGCACCCGGAGATCGTCAACGGCTTCGTGAATCAGTACAGACAGTATTTCGCCGAACACGGCATCCACGGAAACGAGGCGGTCATAAAGGATTCGCATTACGGAAGCTACGAGAACAAGCTCCTCATTCTCAATCCGAGCGTTCTCGCCGAGGAATACCGGGACGGTGATTATCAATATTTCTTCGCCAGCTCCGGTTTCGGATGCGATCCTTCAAAGCTCGGGACCGCTGTTTACGGAGAATTTCTCATCGACGGTGAACACACGCATTTTGCCCGTGGAGACTTTCTCGGCGTTGCCGACGAAGAACAGCTTCCCGAATGGGCAAAAGAAAGACTCGCGGAGATTACTTCTCCCGAAGAAAATCAGAACGAAGGGATGGGTGAAATCCAATGATTGTAACAATCGAAAGAAACGGTAAAACCGCAAAGCTCAAGATGCCGTGCTCCGAGATGACGATGATCAAGGCACAGGAAAAGTGCAATGTCTACGATATCACCGACACGGCGTTCCATGTCGTGGATATCGAAGCGTGCTTCCCGGAAACCCGCCGTCTTATCGGCGGCGTATACGATCTTGACCATCTGAACCTTCTCGCAAGAGTCGCAGACGGACTCTGCGTCGGAGAGGACGATCAGTATCAGGCGGGCGTGTATATCGGCAACGTGAACGATCTGCCCGGTATGATCAATACGATGATGAATCACTCCCGTTTTTCCATCGCCAAGCCGGATATGACGCTCAAACAGATCGGCGAGGACCACTATATGAACGTCCACGGCGGCTACCCTATGGGTTCCATTTCCGATGAGGAATTCGAGAAAATGGGCGAAGAACTTCTGAAAACCGAAGGATACGACACGCCTTACGGAAAGGCATTCATCAACGAATCTCCCGAACAGACCTTCTTCGACGGGAAGCATATTCCCGCCTATTACGACAAGCCGAATATGGTATTCGGTGTCTTCCTTCAGGCAAACGGCGCTGAAGAATTTCTGCAGCTTCCCGAACCCAATTCGGCGATCACGAAAGCGATGAAACGGCTCGGAGTAAGCGACGCAAGTGAATGCACAATTCAATGCGATTATATCAATTCCGACACCGATTCACTGACGACGTATCTCGATAACTGCGCCGACAGGAACATCTTCGATCTGAACCGTCTGTCTGCCGCTATCATTCTGATGAGCGAAGATGACGAAAACAAGTTCTACCGTGCGCTTGATTTCGTTCAGCACCGAATGAACATCGATACCGTCGGAATGCTCGCGGATATCGCACAGCACAACTCCGACTTCGTTTTCGGTCCCGGATGCGATGACGAATACGACTACGGTCATTACCTCATCGAAGATTCCGGCAGATACGATTACGACGAAAACCTTGCCGACTACTACGATTACGCCGGACTCGGTGCGGATACCGCCAGAATGGAGCACGGTCTGTTCATCTGCGGTGACTACGTCGGCATCGCGGAAGATTCCGAGCTGAACGAACTGCTCGGTCTGAACGGTCAGAGAATGGGGGGAATGGAATGAAAATCAAGATTCATCAGATCAATATGGATCTCGACAGACACCGCATCAAGTTCGATGATTATGACTCCGCCGTAAAACGTGCCGGACGAATCGATCCGAGTATCTACAAAACCGTATTCGACGGTGACGTGGACTGCGAAAATCTCGAGGAAATCTACGAGAAATTCAACATCGATCATCCGGTCACGCATCAGGGACATTCGCTGTCCTTAAGCGACGTTGTCGAAGTATGCGACAGCTCGGAGCATTGCTCTATGGGCAAATACTACTGCGACACGGTCGGCTTCCACACGCTGAACGAATTCGATTCCTCCAAATGTCAGCCGCTCGAAGGACACCGCATGGTGATCGTCGAACCCGGCAAACCCGCATACGAGGGCATCATCGGGGACGGACTCGAATCGCTTCAGAGAGCCGTGCGAGGCATGATTGAATGCACTTACCCTTTTGAGGATAACGCATTTGTGATCGGAAACGAAGAATCGAAGCTCGAAGGTCTCCCCGGAAACAGAAGGATCAATGGCGGGATCTACGCCGGAACCATTCTCATCGCAGCCGATGACGGATGCGGCGGTACTACCGACCTCACCGAAGAACAGGTCGATAAGTACACCGCGATGTTTGCCGAACCCGAGGAAATCTCGGACGAAGAAGTTCAGGCAGACTGCTGGATCGCGATCACCGGCTACGATGACTGAACACTAATAAGAAAAAGGGATTGTGCGGTATGACACAGTCCCTTTTCGCTTTTGAGAATATTAAAGAATCATATCTTTGCCGTAATCGGAGGTGCTTCTGAAAAACATGGCGAAGTAAATCGGATAGTAGGTGATTTCTCCAACGTCTCTGATCTCTCTGTCATTTGACAGCACAACGCCTCTTTTCACAGGATAGTCGGGATTATTCAGGAATTTGTCGATTGCACTGTGAACCGTGTAATCGCGTCCGCTCTTGACCTCAATAGGAAGTACGGCAAGGTTTTCGTAATCATCAATCAAAAAATCCACTTCGCCGTTGTTTCTGTTGTCGTAGTAAAAAAGACTGTGTCCGAGTGCTTTCAGTTCACTGGCAACGACAGTTTCGTACAAGGCACCGAGGTTGATTGAACGGACGGTTTCCAATATCGGCTTTGTGTTATAGCGGAACAGAAGATTGGAAAGAAGACCGACATCGTTCATATACAGCTTCAAAAGGTTTTTGTCCTGACTCTGACAAAGGGGATACACGGGAGTGGAAACCGATTTCACTTCGTTTGTTATGCCGCTGTTGATCAGATAATCGAACTCATCGTCATAGTTGCTGTAACGTTTTCCCTTTATGCCTTCAATGTCCTTGACTACAATGCGCTTCTTGACATTCTGCATGACAGACGGAAGCATTTCGTAAATCCTTCGGATTTTGAGCTTACGCTCTTCATCTCTTTTGCTTGCGTCGGCTTTATAGAAATTCGTGATATCGGTCTGAATCTGACGGATATCCATGACATTTCGGGTCGAAATGAAGGTGTTTACGCAATCGGGAAGACCGCCGACAATCAGATATTTCTTGAAAAGGTCCAGCATTTTCTCATGCATAGCCTCATCAAGAGAAGTCTTGGAGCGGAATTTTTCTTCCAGAGAGTCAATTGCCGACTGTGAAAAACCGTTTGCAATCAGAAATTCCTCAAAGTCAAGCTGGAACATTCTCTTGTGAAGAACAGAGCCGATTGGAATTGATGTGGTTTCTGCAAGCGTGACACCAAGCAGAGAACCGCTCGCAATATACTCGAAACGGTTGTCTTCTCTCAGAAATTTCAGCAAGGTGATGAACTGAGGGTATTCCTGTATCTCATCAAGAAAAACGATGGTACTGTCTCTGTCCTTCATCTTATCACCAGCGACGGTGCTGAGAGCGAAATAGAAGTCTTCAACCGACCTGACGTTTTCAAAGATCTTAGCCCCGGCAGCATCCGTAACAAAGTTGATTTCGATGTAATTAGGAAACAACTCCTTGGATACCTTGCGGATAATATAGGTTTTTCCTATCTGGCGGGCTCCTTCAATCAAAAGAATTTTGTTGTTCTTTGACTCCAAATGGTTTCTGATAAACGATTCTATTTTTCGATAAAGCATAGTGTTCTCTCCCATCTGCATTGTTCGCACCTATTATAGCATATATTCTTACACTTTTCAATAGAAATCATTCAAATAAAATACACTTTTCATATTTTATTTGAAGCTGAAATTACACTTTTGTATTCGGCGGTATGAAATGACGTGAATCCGTAAATCGCCGACGAAGATATTATCACGAAGAAAGGAGGCAGATGCAAATGACCTTTACCGCACGGATCGTCAAGAAGGATGTGTCCCCGACGATCAAGGCAATTGTCGATGTGACCGCAGACGGCAGTCTCGCTATCCACGGACTGAAGCTCATCGAGGGCAAGAACGGTCTTTTCCTTTCCATGCCCGCAGATAAGTGGAAAGACACTTCAACCGGCGAAACCAAGCACATCGACATCGTCCATCCCACGAACGCGGATACCCGCGCCGAACTGTTCAAAGCCGTCAAGGACGCTTACGAACAGTCCCAGACCCAGTCCTCGGCAGCTCCTACCGATGACGCACAGCCCTTCGACATCGGCTGATGTCACAATCAAAACCAAATCCAAAACAACAAACAAAAAGAAAGAACGAGGTATTTTCCATGAAAAAGCTCATCAACTCCATCCGTAACAAGATCAACTCCGTCGCTGTCCGCACCAAGTGCGCCGTCGACAACGCCCGTGCCGAAGGTTATGTCGATTCCGGCGTCAAAATCCTGATTGCCGTCGTCATCGGTGCGCTCTTGCTCGCCGGTCTTTACACTCTCTTCAACGGCACGATTCTCCCGACCGTCACTTCCAAAATCCAGGCGCTCTTTAATTACAAGGGCTGATCCACCACCAACAAAAAGAAAGAACGAGGTAATAAAAGTATGAAAAAGCTCATCAACTCCATCCGCAGCAAGGTCAACTCCATCGCCGTCCGCACCAAGACTGCCGTCGATAACGCCTGTGCCGAGGGTTATGTGGACTCCGGCGTAAAGATTCTGATCGCCGTAGTCATCGGCGCACTCCTGCTCGCCGGTCTCTATGCGCTCTTCAATGACACCATCATGCCTACCGTCACCCAGAAGGTCAAAGACCTCTTCAACTACAAGGGTTGATGCCCTTGACTCCCTGCGGGGCGGTGCCTTCGGGCATCGCCCCGGTTATCCTAAAATCTAATCGGAGGAAAACTGAATGAAAACGAAATTTATCGCACTTGCTCTCGCCGCGATCACTCTCTGTATGGCGCTGACCGGGTGTATGCACACGGATATCGGCATCAAGATGAACAAAGATGAAACCGGCAGTATCTCCGCCACCTTCGGTATCGAAAAAGACTTCTACGAAGAAATCAGGGATTCCGGTGACGATCCCTTCGAGGGAAAGACCACCGTGACCTATGAGCTCGGTAACGAAACCTATATCGGCTACACCGAAACGAAGGAATACGGCTCCTATGCGGATATGGAAAAAGCTCTCCTCGAGATGACCTATCAGACCGATATGCTTGACGAAATGAACGACGAGGAAGACGCAGAACCCGATGACAGCGAATACACGCTTTATACTCCCGTCGAAGAAAAAGAAGACAATCATATCTTCTCTGCGGTTGAAATCGAGAAAAACGGCGGTATCTTCTACAGCTCCTACACCTTCCACGCCACTCTCAATCCCCAGACCGGCGATTACAACGGGACCGCTTTCAAGGATATCTTCAAGGTGACGATTTCGCTTGAAATGCCCGAAAAGATCAGTCAGAGTCAGGGCGGTACCGTGGACGGAAATAAGATCACCTTTGACGTGACCGACGTTTCCGAGGGCGGTGAGCTTGCCGCATTCTGCGACGCAAACAACACCGGACTCATCGTCGGCATTATCGCCGTGTTCGTGGTGCTTGCCGTGATCGGTGCAATCGTAGCAAAGAAGCATCAGCAGTAAGGAGAAAACACGATGATAAGACCGATCATTAAACCCATCGGACCGATCATGCCCGTCCGCCCGGTCCCGCTTCCTTGCATCAAGGTGGACGTTTTTTCCGCGATCATTGCACCTCTTCTGCTCCTCGCCGTCTTCGTGCTTGCCATATGGCTGATGCTGAAGATGAACGAAGACAAATTCAAAGGCGTCAATAAGCTCGCTTCTCTTATTTCAGCCGCAGGGATCGGTCTTATCCTTCTTGTGCTTTTCGGCAGCACTCTTGCCGCAGTCAAAGGGATGATCCTCTGTATGATTCTGATGTACGCGAGCATTTCGGACATCTGGCGTCGTGAAGTCCCGGACTATGTCTGGGCGATGATCGCCATTCTTGCCTTTGTGGGATTCGATGCATCAAACCTCCCGTCGATGATCGTCGGGGCGCTTGTGGTCTTCGTCCCTCAGTTGGCGGTATCGGTCATGCGTCCGTCAAGAGCTATCGGCGGCGCGGATATCAAGATTTCCACGGCACTCGCGTTTCTGCTCGGTGCCGAGAAGGGACTCTGCGCTATGATCATCGGGCTGACTGCGGCGGTGATCACGATGCTCATCGTCCGCAAAGTAAAGAAAACCGGAAAGGGCGAAGCGTTCCCGGTGGTGCCTTTCCTTGCCGCCGGTGCTATGGCGGTATTCATGATATAATCGGAGGAAAAACAGAATGAAAAACAGAACTATCATCGGAATCATCTGTATCGTCCTTGCACTCGTTGTCACGTTTGCCGTCGCGCCTCTCGTCAACAAACTCGCCGACAACAGGACCGACATCGTAAGACTCACTGGCGATGTGGTGCAGGGACACATGATTTCCGATACAGACATCGAAGTCGTTACGGTTGGCTCATACAACCTCCCGACCGATGTAATCACAAAGAAAGAAGACGTCCTCGGTAAGTTCGCCGCCGTGGATCTGAAGAAGGGCGACTATCTGCTCCCGAGCAAGGTCACCTCGGTGTCCGACAGCGCGGATGACGTGTTCCGCACACTCGACGGCACAAAACAGGCGATCAGCGTCACGATTCAGTCCTTCGCGGGCGGTCTTTCAGGCAAGCTCGAAAACGGTGACATCGTACAGCTCGCGGTTTATGACAACGATACGGGCAAAGCGATTCTTCCCGGCGCGTTCACTTATATGAAGGTTATCACCACGACCACGGACGGCGGCTTCGATAAAGACGAGGTCCCGGTCAACGATGACGGAACCGTCGAACTCCCGTCCACGATTACGCTCCTGGCCAACTCCGCACAGATCAAACTCCTCGTCGAGTACGAGAACAGCGGCAAGATTCACGCCGACCTTGTTTACAGAGGCGATGCGGAAACCGCGCAGAGGTTCCTCGATGCTCAGGACGAGTATTTCAAGAACCTCCCCGAACCCGATAACGAAGACGGTGATACCGAAGAACCTGACGAAGATGACGGCAGAAAGGATATCATCGACTACGCCAATGACATCATCAACGGAAAGGTTGACTATTATCTCCCCGGAAACGAAACCGAGGTGAGCGACGATGAGTAAGCTGATCGCAGTATGGGGGACACCCGACTCTGGCAAAACCACCTTCGCCACCAAGCTCGCAAGAAGCATCTACGAGGAATACCAGAGTACGGTGATCGTTGTCTACGCAGACAATGAAACACCGACGCTTCCGGTCATCTTCCCGAACTACAAAAAGGAAGATATGTTCTCCGTGGGCGCGGCGCTTGCCAAGACCGATGTCACTCAGGAAGACGTGGTAAAACAGCTTGTTACCGTAAAGGACAAGCAGAACTTCGGCTTCCTCGGCTTCACGGACGGAGAGAACAGATACACCTATCCGTCGTTCGATCTCGGCAAGGTCAGAAGCCTCTATGCCGTTCTTCAGACGCTCGCGGATTTCGTCGTTGTTGACTGTACGAGCAATCTGAAAAATCCTCTTTCGAGAGTTGCCGTGATGGAAGCCGAAACGGTGATCCGTCTTGCCACACCCGATTTCAAGTCCATGAGTTATCTTTCTTCTCAGCTTCAGCTTTATGCCGAACCGTGCTTCCGACTCGGCGAACAGATTCAGGGACTGAACGTCCCCGACGCGGATCTGTATATGCCCATCGACGAAGCGAAAACGCATCTTCCCGATGTCCGCTTCACGGTCCCGTACAGCAGACTCGTCAAGCAGCAGATGCTCGATGGAAAGCTGTATGAGAAGGTCAATGACAAGAAATTCAACGAAAAGTTCAAGGCGATTGTCGAGAAGATCGTCTGAGGAAGGAGGCAATACCAATGGCAAAACAGATTGAATTCTGGACGCTTCTGAGATTGACTCAGGAGTATATTTCACAGCACTACGCCTCGGTCCTTACCGACAAAAACAAGCTGAATCAGCTCAAGTCATATATTGACAAATACCTTCGTGACAACGACTACCACGTTGAAAACCTCACCACAAAGGAACTCATCGATAAGCTCTACTGCGAGATGGCAGAATACAGCGTCTTGACTCCTTTTCTCGGTTCTCCCGATCTTGAGGAAATCAATGTGAACGGCTGGGACGATATCGCCCTGACCTATCTCGACGGCTCCATCGTCAAGCTCAAGGATCATTTTCACAGCCCGCAGCACGCGGTGGATATCATCAAGCGTCTGCTCCATCATTCGGGGATGATCATCGACAACGCCACGCCGACAGCGCAGGGACATCTTCCCGGGAACACCCGTATCACTGCACTCAAGGACCCCATCGTGGACGAGGATCGCGGTGTGTCGGTTTCCATTCGACTCCTGCACCCGTCCCGCGTCACACGAGAAAACCTCGTTGAAACGGGATTTGCAACGCAGGAGATGGTGGACTTCCTCTGTATGTGCATTCGTTACGGTGTCCCGTTCGTTGTCGCCGGAGCCACAAGCTCGGGTAAAACAACTCTGCTGAACGCGATCATGACGTCGATTCCCGACAACAAGCGTGTGTTCACGATTGAAACGGGATCGAGAGAGCTGAGCCTCGTCAGACGCGATGAGAACGGCGCGGTCATCAATAACATCGTCCACACCTTGTCCCGTCCTTCGGATAACCCCGCATACGACATCACACAGGAAGACCTCGTGGTGTCCTCGCTCCGTTTTAATCCGGATGTGGTGTGCGTGGGCGAGATGAGAGACGTGGAATGCTATTCGGCTGTCGAAGCGAGCCTTACCGGGCATACCGTTGTCAGTACCGTTCACGCGGGACCGGCTTCGGCGGCCCATATGAGAATCGCGCTTCTTTGTCAGAAAAGATTCCCGATCAACTTTTCGACCTCGCTGATGCAGGCCGGTCAGGCGTTTCCCGTGGTCGTGTACGCACACAAGCTCGAAAACAACAGCAGAAAACTGATGGACATTTCCGAATGCATCATCAACTCGGCGGGCGAGCGTGAGTACAATTGCCTCTACAACTATCAGATTGACAAGAATACCGTAGAAAACGGAACGTTTGTCATCGAAGGACACTTCGATAAGCCGAACATCATGTCGGACAGCCTCAGACAGAGACTGATCCAATACGGTGTTCCGCAGAACGAACTGAACAGATTTCTTATGAAAGGAGCTGAATCCGAATGGTTGTGATATACCTTCTTTGCTTTATTCTTATCTGCATCGGCATCGTCCTTCTGCTCGGACTCACTCCCGAGATCGTAACGAACGACCTCATGAAGCTGATCAGCCCGAAGCAGACGCTCCGCGACAAAGCGCAGATTGCCAAAGGCAGAAAGAAATCCCGCCGACTGACAAAGGAAATCCTCCACATCAGAGACGCACTCGAAGCCACCGGCAAAAGCAAGCAGTTCACGCTGTCCTGCGCCGCCTCCGTTGTGCTCCTCGTGGTAGGATGCATTCTCGCTGTGGTCATCGACAACTATTTCTTGATTCCCGTGTTCGCCGTGGCTTTCGCGGCTCTGCCGTTCTTTGTGGCTCGCTCCACGATCTCGGCATACGACAAGCACATCAAGGAAGAAATGGAAACGGCTCTGTCGATCATTACGACCTCGTATATCCGTTCCGACGATATCGTGGCGGCGGTGCAGGAGAACATCCCTCAGCTCAAGCCCCCGATCCGCGAGATCTTTCAGGGCTTCGTCGGCGAAACCATGATGATATCCTCGAATATGAAGGACGCACTCAGAAATCTGAAAGACAAGATCGACAACGATATCTATGCCGAATGGTGCGATACGCTGATCGCGTGTCAGGATGACCGAACCCTCAAGGATACACTCCTTCCCATCGTGGCGAAGCTGACCGACGTCCGAATCGTGAACAACGAACTGAAGACGCTCCTCGGCGAGGTCAAGAAGGAATACTGGATGATGGTTTGCCTTGTGGTATGCAACATCCCACTCCTTTACGTCCTCAATAAGGATTGGTACGATGCGCTGATGTTTACGCTCCCCGGAAAGATCGTCCTTGCCATCTGCGGTGTGGTGATCCTTATCACGGCGGTGCTGATGATGAAGTACACCCGTCCCGTCGAGTATAAGAGATAAGGGGGTGCGGATATGTTACAGGCAATCATCGGCGCTATTGTAGGCGTCGGTCTCTATCTGATCCTTGCGGATGCACTCCGCGTTCCTTTTCTCGCAACGGTCACTGCAAGCAACAATCTTGCCAAGAGACAGGAAAAGAAGACTTCGTCCATCGAAATTTGGCTCGAAAGCCTTGCGATGTGGATCTCCAAAAAGCTCCGTCTGAACGAGTACAAGCGTCTGCAGCTTGAGACTGACTTGCGTTCGGCGGGCATGAATATCTCCCCGGAGATGCACACCGCGAACAGTATCGTCAAGGCACTCCTCGTCGGCATTTTCGCCGTCCCCGTGTTCTTCATCTTTCCGCTTCTGACTCCCGTCGTGATCGCGCTTGCCATTACGATGTATTTCAAAGAGGCGAAAGGCGTGGCGAACAAGATCAAGGAGAAGCGTACCGCCATCGAGTACGAACTTCCGAGACTCGTGTCTCACATCGAAAAGACGCTGAAGCACAACCGTGACGTGCTGTATATCCTTGACAACTACAAGGAAAACGCCGGACCGGAACTGAAAAACGAGCTTGAAATCACCGTTGCCGATATGAGATCGGGCAACTACGAAGCGGCGCTCACCAGACTCGAAGCGCGAGTCGGCTCGACAATGCTTTCCGATGTGACGAGAGGTCTGATCGGCGTCCTTCGCGGCGATGACACCGATGTGTATTGGCAGAGCCTCGCGCTCAAGTTTGCCGACTACCAGAGACAGCTCCTCAAGCAGCAAGCGCAGAAGGTCCCCGGCAAGGTCAAACGCCTTTCCATGTGCCTCCTCTTCTGCTTTATGGCAATCTATGTGGTCGTCATTGGCATGGAGATCGTCACGTCCATCGGCGTCCTCTTCGGCTGATCTTACAAGGAGATGAACCATGAAAAACGCAATCAAAAACAGAAAAGGCGAAGGCTACATCGACACGGCGGTCGGTGTGGTCTGCGCCATGATGGTCATCGTCTTGGCTCTCAACGTTTTCTCTTTTCTGACGCTGAAACAGGATCTTGATTATATCAACAAGGAACTGACCAAGACCGTCTGCTTCTACGGAAAGACCGGAACCGAAGTCAACGAGCGGTACGAAGAACTGTGTGACGAGATCGGTATCCGTCCGACGATGGAATTCACGGGTACCGAGTTTTTCAACTCGACCAAAGGAACCGTACAGCTCGGCGATCTGATCGTGGTGCGCTTGAAATACAGCACCTACGTTCGCGGTCTCGGTGTCTTCCAAATCCCCATCACTCTGACAACCGTCCAGAGCGGACTGTCGGAAAAGTATTGGAAGTGAGAAAGCCATGACGATACTGAAAAACAGAAAAGGCAGCGGATATTTCACGCCGTGCGTCATCACGCTTGTGATCGTAATGATTCTGTCCGTTGTCATATTCTACGCAAACACCATGACGATCATCGAAACCACCCGGGAGAACACCGAGATGGTCCTCGACTCCTTCGTTATGAAAAACTCAATCGAAATCTACAATTCTATCAAGCAGGGACACGATTTTACCGAAAAATTCACAGAAAGTTTTTATTTTTCTGAGATGAACCGCCGATTCTCGCTGGACTACAGGGATAATTGTCTGTATAATATAGGGGAAGACGGCGAAACGGTCTACTACCTCACTAATCCGAATGTTTCCTACAAGGTGGACAAAACGCTGAAACTCAAGGCAGACTACACGCTCTACGTGCCGGTGAGATTCGCGGGTGAAATCGTTTACTGGACGCAAATCCCTCTGACGGTAACGTCCGAACTGACCTTGAAAGATTGAAAGGATTGGTGAAACCAAATGAAAAACAAAACCCTTATCGCAACCGTAATTATCGCCCTTATCGCCCTCGCGGTCATCCTCGCTATCGCACTCCCGAAAGACAAACCCACAGACCCGGTCACTCCTCCCGAAAGCACGGGCGACGATACCACCGTGGACATTCCTCCCGTATCCGACAATCCCGTGATCGACATCCCCGGCGACGAGACGGACGCGGGTGACGAAACCGACACCCCCGACGATCCCGATGAAACCGAACCCACCGAATTCGATCCGACCGATCCCATCGGCAACGGCGACATCGCACCGGACGAGATCAACGACGATCCCGCCGTCAAGACGGTCGACAGCAAGACCGAAGACGGTGACAAAACTCCCACCGTGGTAACTCCTCCCGCAGAAGACAAGGTCAAGCCCATCGAAAAGGCACCGACCGAAGTCCCGAGTGACAACGAAGCCATCAACGACAACGTGATCGCCGAGAAGGAAAAGGTCAAGGAAACTGAAGAAAAGAAAATCAAAGAGGATGAAGAAAAGCATCCCACGGTAGTGGTCGAGGAAAAGACTACCAACGAGCAGCCCGAAGAAAAGGCTCCGGTCATCGTCGACGAAAAGGACGATACGCCCACCGGCAACGGTCCGACTTATGTGGACCCCACCAAAGGCGATCACCCCTTCGTACCTCCGGTAGACCAGGGCGGCACAGTGTACAACTCCGATGACCTTGTGGGCGACGGTGACAAAGCCGGCGAAGGCATCCACTTCTAAAAGAGAACAACCCCAACTTGGCGGCATCGAAAAAGGTGCCGCCTTTATTATTTCCCGAGAAAGGAGTATGCATTTGAAAAGAATACTCTCAATTCTTTTGCTGATGGCAACATTGCTGTCAGCATTTTCTATTACCGCCTTCGCCGACGATAACGCAACGGGCGGTGACGGCACTACGCACGGTGCCTCCGACGGATACGGTTGGTACAACACCAATGAGTTCATGTGGAAAGTCACGCTTTTCGTAGGAAAATCCGATCAGGCGACCAAACAGTCATCGCTTACGAATGATTTCTACCGAATCGGAACGGTTATCATGAAGCGCCCCGGATGCACCTTCAATTCAAACTGTGTATTCGGTAACGCCACCAAGATTGACTATTACGGCGGTACTACCATGTCGCTTATTTCCAATCCGAGCGTAGTCGTTGACGATGCCAACGTGCCGAAGATACCGATCACGCATAACGGAAACATCGACACCGTGAAAAGTTATTTCGGATCTACCGGCACGATGAATGTCATTCTGAACGGTATCGCTCAAAAAAGTGGAACCACTCAGTACGGACTTCTGAAAAACAAGACCTTCACCATCGGCGGCGTAACCAAGAGCGGATGGTCGTCCGAATATCTGCTCCCGTCAGGCACTACCAACAGAGTTCCGTGGGTCATCGTGTACGAACCCATCGTCAAGATGCACCTCAAGGACGGAGTCAACACCGTCTCGTTCACCGCAACCGAGTACGTCATTTCCGCCGAATACGGATGGTATGATTGGTATCAAAGCGGCGGTAAAGGTCAGAATGTCTCCATCGTTCCGTACAGACACCTTCCCACATCGGTGCAGCTTGAAGAATCATGGTTCGGCTATCCCGTTTATCCGACACGAAACGACTTATATAAGTGGAGCGTGGAGGAAGTCATCAAAGGCGGCGGCTGGGGTATGCGTTGGCTCCCCATCGGTATTCAGGAACCCGTCGATACCGGCAAGGACTACAGCGTCCGTATCACGGCATACGATGCAGCCCCGAAGGTCGGCGAAAAAGCAACGATCACGATCAGATGGGAGAATAACAAGGCAACCTCCGCAACCGTCCCCGTCGAACTCTGGCAGGGTTCTTCGAAGATTTGGAGCGGAGAGAAAACGATCCCCGGCAATTCTTCCGTAGGATCTGTCATCACGCTGACCTATTCCACCACCGGAACAAAGGTCATGACCGCCAAGATCAACTATGACAAGAGGGCCGAGGAAACCAACCCGAACAACAATACGGCTACGGTTAACGTCAATCCCTATACCGATGTCGTTGCCATCGACTACGGCGTGTACTTCGGTACCGTCGAACAGCCGGAGCCAAACAGTTACGCGGATGTGACCGTCAACTGGAAGAACTACAAATCCACGGGCGGCACGGTTCTTTGCGAACTGTATCTCGACAGCTCACTCATTTGGAGCGGATATAAGACGTTCAGCGGAAATCAGCTCATCACTTCGACCTACTCGGTGTACTATTCCGGCAGCAACAGCAGAACGCTGACTGCCCGAATCAACTACGCGAACCGAGACAGCGAAACGGACCCGTCGGATAACTCCCGCACGACGTCGGTCATCCTTTCCACTCCGCTCGACACGACCTATGACTTCTCGGTATCGAGTCTTTCGGTATCGCCGAGCTCGCTCTATCAGGGCAGCTACGTTACGGTCAGCTTCATTTCGGACAACTGGAACAGAGATATCGCCTACGACGGCATCCTCGTTGAGGTCCTCGTCGGCGGCTCGGTTGTGAAATCCGAAAGTGTTTCCTTCTCAGCCTACGGGCGAAACAACCACTCGTATTCGATCTATATGAGTGATTACGGGAATCAGACGGTAACTGCAAGGATCAACTGGACGAACCGTTTCTCGGAATCCAACTCCTCGAACAACAGCACCCAGACCTCCGTGACGGTAAACAAATACTACGAGTTTTCCGTCAGCGGGCTGTCGGTCACCCCGTCCACGCTCTATGAGGACGAGTCGGTCACGATCTCGTTCAGAACGGATTCGTGGGATCAGTACAACGCCTACTCGAATATTCCCGTGCAGATTCTCTACAACGGCAAGGTGGTCTACACCGAATACGTGGACTATCCCGCATACGGGGTGAAGTATCACACGGCGACAATCAACGTCGGCTCCGCGACCGGTTCCATTCCGATTACGGCTCGTGTCAACTGGCAGAACCATCTGTCGGAGGTCAATATTTCAAACAACGAAACCGAGACGAAGTATGTGACCGTCAAGCCGAAGATCGATCTGAGCATCGAGGCAATCGCTCCGAACAGCGATTACCGCGAAGGAATGACCGTCGTCACGAGCTTCACGATGCACAACAACAGCAAGCACGACATTACTCCTTCCTACGGAAACACCGTGAAATTCGTTGCCTATTACTACAGCGGATCTTCCAAAACGGTCATTTCCGAACAGACATGGTATCAGGCTGTCATCCCCGCGAACGATACGAACCTCGTCTATTTCAAGTGGACGGTTCTTCCAAAGATCGCCGGAAAAAACGTGTACTGCGAAGCCGAAATCAACGCGGACGGCACGGTTGACGAATATCTGAACACCAACAATAAGGACGTGCTTGTCAGGACCGTGGCAAGCGTAACGGAGTCTCAGACACCCGATACGCAGTACGAGCGGCAGAAACCCACGGGATATTCCATTCCGTCCGTGCCTTCGGCAAAGGCGGGTTCGGCCACATGGTCGATGTGGGAATACAGCAATGGCAAGTTTTCAAAGAAAACCTATGGCCTTGCCATCAGTTCCACCGCTCCTTCCGTAACGCCCGACAAAGACAGCCCCTCGGCTGAATATGACGGCGGCAGATGGAAGATGAAGTCCGGTTACGGCTTCACGGTTTCCTATGCACCCGCCATTGTCAGCGTGGACGGTACCACCAAGCCGACGAGTTCCGCTTATACCGAGGTGCAGAGAGCAGAGGCATTCTTCCCGGAATTCAAGTATTCCACCGCACAGAACAGCTTCCGCACACTTGAAAAAGTGAGCGGCAAATGGCAGTTTGAGCAGAACGAATACGCGGACGGTAAGGAAAGAATGCACTTCACGCCGATCTGGTTCCCGGACGGAAACTACAGCGTGGCTATTGTCGCCACCGATGTGTGGACCCCTGCGGGCATGATCGAATCGCGCCGTAACTCCAACGTGCTCGCCATTACCGAGTCGGTTTATGACGATTGGTATATCAGGTGACAAGCGATGAAGAAAATCTATGTCTGCTCTCCCTACGCCGGAGCAACCGAGGAAAACACCCGGAACGCCAGACAATACTGCGAATATGTGGCAAAGAGCTGCGGAGCGATACCCCTCGCTCCGCACCTTCTTTTCCCGCAGTTCCTTAATGATCAGGTTCCTTCCGAACGTGAATTCGGGTGCATGGCAGGGCTTCAGCTCCTTTCCGAATGCGACGAACTGTGGTATTTCGGAGACTATGTAAGCACCGGGATGGTCACGGAGATCATCGCGGCAAAGAATCAGAACATTCGTGTTCGGTACGTTCCGAACGACGAAGTCGAAAACTCATTAAACGGAGGAAAAGAAAATGAACTTTCTTAAAACCAACAAGGCAAGAATCATCCTTGCCGTCGTGACGGTTGTGATGCTTGTCAGCGCCCTTTCCGTTACGGCATTTGCCGCATCCGGCGACGTTGCCGGTGCGATCCAGAACACTTGGAACTCGGCAAAGACGCAGATCAAATCCGTCGTCAACAACGTCGTGTTCCCGGTCATCGACCTTGTCCTCGCGGTCCTTTTCTTCGCAAAAGTGGCTCTCGCGTATATGGACTACCGCAAGCACGGGCAGTTTGAATTCACCGCGCCCGCGATCCTTTTCGCAACGCTTGTATTCTCTCTGAGCGCACCTCTCTATATTTGGAGCATTATCGGTATGTAAACAAAGGAGAGGCAGACGGTTCAAACAGCCGTCTGCCTCCGGTAACGGAGGTGATTAAAAATGTTTGATTGGGTCGATGACCTTATATCCGGCATCGGTGATGCCATAGGTGACGCTCTTGCGGCGGTATGGAAAACGATCTCAAGCGGCATTTTCGACGTCTTTTTCAAGTGGATCTACCAACTGATATTCGACGGAATCGCCGACTTCTTCACGATGATGGGAAACCTCGGGACCGAGCTGTTCGACCTCCCGTGGGTGGAATCCTGCCTCAAGTTTTTCAGTCTGTTCGGCTGGGCGCTGTTTGTGACCGGACTCGTTGTTGCCGTATTTGATACGGCAGTCGAGTATCAGTCGATGGAGAGGATCAACATCAAGCGTCAGGTCCTGCCGTTCCTTTACGGCTTCCTTGCGGTCAACCTATTCACGGTTGTGCCAGTCAGACTGTACAGCTTCTGCATCTCGATTCAGGGAACGCTGATGAAAGATCTGGCGGCACAGTTCGCCGGAACTCAGAGCGTCGGGAACAACCTATTCACGGTTGCAACGGCAGCGCTTTCCGTGGTTTCACCTTCGATTGTTGCCACGGGCGGGCTTCTGAATCTGTTCTTCCTGATCGCTCTCGGCTACTGCGTGATCAAGATATTCTTCGCAAATATCAAGAGGTCGGGTATGCTTCTGACGCAGATTGCGGTCGGCTCGCTGTATATGTTCTCGATTCCGAAAGGCAATACCGAGGGCTTCGTACAGTGGATGAGACAGGTAATCGCGCTGTGCGTAACCGCATTCCTTCAGATGACTCTGCTGTATCTCGGACTGCTCACTTGGAAGGATAATATGCTTCTGGGCTTGGGTGTCATGCTTGCAGCCGGAGAAGTTCCCAACATCGCAAAGCAATTCGGTCTCGATACAAGCGTCAAGGTCAATATGATGTCGGCGGTCCACACGACCACTTCGGCAATCAATCTCGGGCGTGCAATCGCCCGGAAGTAAGGAGGTTTCAACCAAATGAATGAACAATATCTCTATCCGAACGATCTCAAATCTCAGGCAAAGCTGTGGCTCTGGAACCTCCGGGACATTGTGGTCATCGGTATCGCACTTCTCATATCCGTGCTTGCCGTGGCACAGCTCAAGCTGTTCTTTCCGCTTGCGATCACGGCGGCATACGCATTTCTGACGATCAGAAAAGACGATAATACCGTCCTCGATTTCATCAAGCGCGGCATCCGATATTTCTGTACCACACAGCAGTATTTCGAGTGGTCGAAGGATGAGATCGGCAAGCACTTGAATCCCGCAGAAAGGAGTGATAAGGCATGAAGAAAGGCAGTATGTCCACACAGGAACTCGTCGGAGTCAAGAATTTCTCTCGAAACGGAGTACAGACCAATGGGCACGGTGAGATCGTATATTATATGATCACGCCGACCAATATCTCCGTTCTGTCCCGAATCGCCATCGGTCAGAAGATCAAAAACCTCGTCCATTTGCTGTCCGCACAGCCCGATCTCGAGATCATCTGTATGGATGCCCGCGAGAATTTCGACGCGAACAAAATCTATTTGGATGAGCGTACCGAGGACGAACCCAACGGAAAAATCCGCGAGCTCCTCATGAAAGACAAGGCATTCCTCGACGATATTCAGGTGCAGATGTCCACGTCCCGCGAATTTCTTATCGCGTACAGATTGAGAAACGAGTCCGACGAGCAGTCCTTTGCGGTCCTTAACCGCATAGAAAAATGCATCAACGAGCAGGGCTTCGACTGCACCCGCTGTGAAAAAGACGATGTGAAACGCATCCTTGCCCGCTACTGCGGCATCAAGGCAGATGATACGCCCATCGATGACACGGACGGCGAAACCGTGATGAACAAGTGGATAATTCCCGATTAAAAGAAAGGTGATTTGATGATGTACGAAAAACGCGCATACCGTTTTTTTGATATGCTGGACCTCGGATTTGAACCGAGAGACTATCTCTTCCCGGACTTTGAGGGTGAATATTATGGCAAGCTGGATATGAAATGTTGGGGAAAGACCCCTATGGCATTGGCAGCTTATATCACCCTCGATGACGGAAGAAAGGTCAAGTGCAATGCTTGGCAGAACAAGGACAATTACTTTGGTATCGCGGATATGCCGTTCGATTCAAGAATTCGAATTGTTCTTGAGAAAAATTCCAAAGGACGTTCCTGCCTTGTTGAAGCGTCTTTGGTAAGCGAAAACGGAGGCGGCAATGAGTAAAAAGAAAAAGCAAATCCCCGTAAAGGTGGATAAGGCAGAGGTGCAGATCAAGGATTTCTTTGATATGATCGCTCCCTCTGCCGTTAAGTTTTTCGCCGATTATTTCATTTTCGGCGACACCTATCGGTGTGTCTGGGCGATCCGTGAGTATCCTCCGATGACCACCGATCAGGCAATTCTGTCTCGCTTCGGGGACAAAGAAAACGTGACGCTCCACATCTATTCCCGCTACGTGGACAATGCGGAGCAGCACAAAATCCTTCAGAACGCACAGCGCAAGAACACGATGCTCTCGACTTCCGCCGACCTTCAGGAGTCGATCAACGCCGAGGGAAACATCGAAGACGTGGTCACGCTTCTGAATGAAATGCGTCGGACGAAGGAACCGCTCCTTCATTGCGCGGTCTTCATCGAGCTTTCCGCTTACGGTCTTGAAAAGCTCAAGGAACTTCAGACAGAGGTTTCGATGGAACTGACAAGAGAAAAAATCTCCGTTGACCGCCTGACCCTCCGTCAGAAAGAGGGCTTCATGGCGATCTCTCCCACGGGATATAACGCACTCGATAAACAGTTCGAGCGCGTTCTCCCGGCATCTTCCGTCGCCAATCTCTATCCGTTTAACTACTCCGGTAAGACCGACGCGAACGGCTTCTATATTGGGAAGGACCGCTACGGAACGAACATCCTCGTGGACTTTGATAAGCGCGAGGACGATAAGACCAACAGCAATATCCTCATCCTCGGTAACTCCGGGCAGGGTAAGTCTTTCCTTATGAAGCTCCTGCTCACCAACCTCAGAGAAGCCGGTAAGTCGGTGATCTCCCTCGATGCCGAACAGGAATACGAGGACCTCTGCAACAACCTCGGCGGGTGTTATATCGACCTCATGAGCGGAAAGTATATCATCAATCCGCTCGAACCTAAAGCGTGGTCGGACGATGAAACCGTGGACGAGGACGCACCCGAAGCCTTCCGCAAGGCAACGAGACTGTCCCAGCACATCTCCTTCCTCAAGGACTTTTTCCGCTCCTACAAGGACTTCACGGACGCTCATATCGACGCGATTGAAATCCTTGTCAGCAAGCTGTACGCCTCCCGTGGCATCACGGATTACACCGATTACAGCAAGCTGAAATCGACGGATTACCCCATCATGGCAGACCTCTATGAGCTCGCCGAGGAAGAATATATGAAGTACGAGAGCGGAAGCAAATCGCTTTTCACCGAGGAACTTCTGCGTGAGATCTGCCTCGGACTCAACTCGATGTGCAAAGGAGCAGAGAGCAAGTTCTTCAACGGACACACGAATATCTCGGACGATAAGTTCATTTGTTTCGGTGTCAAAGGTTTGATGGACAGCAATAAGAAACTCAAGGACGCGATGCTTTTCAACATCCTTTCGTATATGAATCACAAGCTTCTGATGGACGGAAACACCGTCGCTTCCATCGACGAGCTCTATCTGTTCCTCTCGAATCTGACGGCTATCGAGTATATCCGCAACGCTTCCAAGCGTGTACGAAAGAAGAACTCCGCAATTATCTTGGCATCGCAGAACATCGAAGACTTCCTTCTCTCGGGAATCCGCGAGTACACGAAGCCTTTGTTCTCGATCCCGTCGCACCACTTCCTCTTCAATCCCGGCAACATCAACCCGAAAGAATTCATGGACGCTCTGCAGCTTGAAGAAACGGAATACGATCTGATCAAATACCCGGAACGCGGAACGTGTCTGTTCCGATGCGGTAATGAGCGGTACTTGCTTCAGGTTATCGCTCCCGAATACAAGGCAGCGCTGTTCGGAAAGGCGGGCGGCAGATGACGGATCACGAAGAATTGAGCAGTGCTTTCAGAGAACGGATCGAAGAAAACTACGAAGATTTCAAAGCCGAATGGGAGAACGCAACGCCCGAAGAATTCTTCACGGACGCGGATATCATCGCCGTAACGAGGTTCGTTCACGACGAATGTCTCGATTTTGTCCGCGATGATCAGATGGAATACCTCCTCGGATTCAAGAATCCGCTCGAGATTCTGCGCGATTATCTGATGAGCGAGGCGATCCCTTCGCTCGACGAAGTCCATCACGCATTCCAAACCGCCGTCGATTCCGAGGACGTTCCTCACTTCTATCAGCGGATCGACAGCGGTCCGTCAATGGAATAAGGGGGTGAGATCATGGCGGCAGTTACCATTGCGACAGTCGGCAAAAAGGTACTCGAGGTCCTTGCCTCCAATAAAAAGGGACGGAAACTTCTTGGCTATACGGTCGGTATAGCCATTTTTATTTTGCTGATCCCGGTCATTACTCTGGTCGGTTTGTTCGGTTGGATGGCGGGCGACGGCAGTAATACCATCGATATCAATGCCGCCAAGCAAGGTGCCGTGCACGGCATCGGCGCGTATTATTCGACCTACGATCAGCAGCTTGCCGAGATCGAAAGCACCTTTACAGCCTGCGGTTTGACCGAACAGGACATTAAAAAGGCAGACTTTATTTTCGTTTCTCTGCTTACCGACCACAGCGATGACGAAGGATTTTACGAAAAATATGCTCAATGTTTCACGGATACGTCGGGCAAATATTCCGTTTACGCGCTGATCTCCGACGCTTTCGGAGTGACATTCAGCGATGAAGATATGATACGGCTCGACAGCACCTACGGTGAAACACCCATCAGAAAGGACTACTGAATACTATGAAAAAAACACTTCTCGAGCTCCAGAGAGAGCTTGATGACACCGAAAACATCATTCGCGCTTGCGATACCGCTCAGGTTTACGGGCTGACTTTCGACAGCGCTTCGTTCGATAAATACAACGAAGCAACCGAGAAGCAGAAAGAACTTCTGAAAGAAATCTCCGCTTACGAGCAGATGCGCGGTGGCATCATCACGCACACACAGATGATGCGAAAGGAACCCGAACTGCGTGTTGACGAATGCAAAGTCGAGGACGTCGTGGAGCTTCCTCCCGCAGTCTTCGACGATTTCACGCACAGTATGCTCGAAGATTATGACTTTATCGCCGAGCGTAAGGACTGTATGTACAACGACAGCAGCTACCTTTCGCATTGCCTTCTCGTACTTTGCGAGGGGCGTGAAGACGGCGTTCTCGTTGAAAGCGAGGGTTCGAGCTACGCGAGATACAGCGGATTCCTGCCCAATGCCCGGACGTTTATGAACGGTCAGATTCAGAAGATGGCTGACAGAATCGTTCGCGACGGGATGCCGGAGCAGGGCTCCGTCCTCTCCGAATTCACGTTTGAGGAACTCTCCAAACAGCTCAACACGCAGATCTCTTGGGACAGTTATATCGGTCAGAACCTCATTGACAGGCTGATCGACAACGGATCTGTCCGCAATTTTTCTCAGACGGATGACGGTATTTCCTTTGAAATCATCGTCGATGAGATTGAAGAAAGACAGAAACCGTTCACCGTCCGTGACCTTATGAGAGCCAATCTCGAGGACATTCATCTGCTCGATACCGACGTGGAACACGACCTCGCGACCATCGTTGAACTGAACGAACACACGCTCACCGAGGAAGGTCAGAAGGCTTGGTCGGACGTTTTGAACGCCAGAGTCAAGAGAGTTTACGCCGGATACTACGGCACTCAGGTCGATGTGGAGGGCTGTGATCCCAACCGTCTCGAAGCGTTTTCCAAGATGCTCGCGGGCGAATGTACGCTCGACGAGATGGACCGTTGGGTCAATCCTTCCGATGACGGAGAGACTTTCGATCTCAAATTCGATGACGGAGGCAGCGTATGAAACAGCAGACTATGGCTGTCAAGCTCAGCCTCCCGCGCTTCAAAGCGCTTGAGTTTTACCTCGATAAGGAAGGTAAAACCGTTGAGGGCGAGCTTGAAAAGCACCTCGAAGAACTCTACCGCGATCAGGTTCCGGACGCTGTGAAGGAGTATGTTCAGGCTCAGAACCCCGAAGATCAGGCTCCCGAACAGCCCGACGAACCCAAAAGCACGAAGCGTCAAACGCGGAAAAAGACGCACGAAACAAGCGAAGAAGAAGGACAGGACAGCGGTCCCGTCCTCACAATGTGAGGTGGTTTTATGGCACACGGTAAGATGAAAACGCTCTTCGGTCTCTACAAAAAGGTGGGGCGCGATGCATTCCTCGAGGCGGCGACCTACTACTCCGACCACGTTTGTGACACGGTCGATGCCACGCTCGACGAGATGGAAACCCGGTGGTATGACTCCGCTCACACGATGACCGAAGCCGAAAAAATGGTCGAAGATTACAACAACGGGCTCACGATTCTCAACGAGAATCAGTCCTTTGCGGCAATCGATATGGCTCAGGCAGCCGCGATGTAAGGGGTGATCCGATGAAGCAGAAAACGATCCAGGTCTCCTTCGATGACGAACGGCTGGATGCCGTGCGGATGTTTCTCGAGCAGAGAGGCATCCGTATTGAGGACGAGATGTGCAACTATATCGAAGTCCTCTACAAAAAGTACGTTCCGCAGGGCGTTCGTGACTATATCGACATGAAAACCGCCGATGCGGATGACAAGAAATAACCGCCGGGATTACCGAACCGCGAGGTTGGCGCTGTAAGGCGATTTGCGGGGCTTTGCCACAGATGGGGGCAGACACACGGGAAAGAAGCGCGAAGCCCGTTTGAGGGCATCGTTGCGCCCGTGTGAGGTCCCGTGAGGAACGACGGAAGGTCAGCCCGGGACGGTACGACGGTTATGATGACGGAAAAAGCGAAATCGGTTGGCTGAGTTCGGGAATGAGCCTCGAAATGGCTCATTTTCGTGCCAACCGATTTAGAAGCAGGTTAAAATGGTGGAGTCATCTCTCTCCACCATGCCTAACATCAACCCGCAACAGCGGGCTGTAGAGGCGTTTTCGAGAGATTTTCAGAGATTTCGGCACGGCGTCATTTTCGACTCGATGGAGTCATTTTGGAGTCGTCTTTTTGCCGACAAAAAACAGGAGGTTTTTATGGCTAAGAACGTAAAATGCAGCCTATATCTGAATGAGGAAGACAGCAAAATGATCGACCGGCACCTTGAAATGGCGGATAAACGCACAAGATCCGAGTTCGTGAGAACGGCTATCCGAGAGTACTGTTGCGAGCTTGACTCCAATTCCAACCGTGAAATACTCGGTCAGGAAGTGATGAGAGTGTGTAAAGCAGCCGTCAAAGACAGCGAAAACAGACTCTGCAATTATCTGTTTAAGATGGCGGGCGAAATGGGTTTGCTCTCTTACCTCGTCGGCGCTGACCTTATCAACATGACTGATGAGGAAATCAATCAATGCCGCAGAAAAGTATTTGAAGTAGTCAGACGCGAACGCGGAATGATCAAGCTCGAAAACGTAGTCAAGGAAGAAAGAGCTATCGCTGAAAGCGGTTACTGATGCCGCGTCTGATTCTGAAGTGCCGGTACTATCAGCAGTCGAAAATCCACACCAACATCGCCGGTATGCTTTCGTATATTGCCAAGCGCGAAGGAGTCGAAACGCTTGAAGAAAGTTGGAAAAGCGCTCCTCCCACGGAATCCCAACTCAAGATGATTACGGCGATCACCGACAAATGTTCCGGCACAACAAGAACACAGACGTACCACGAGTACTGCGCCAATAGGACTCGAGGGTACGCCTCTGAATTTATCTCGTCTGCTCTCGAGGAACACCCATTCCTATTGGAAGACAAGACCTACCTTGACTACATCGCCACAAGACCGGGAGTTGAAAAGGTCGATGGCGAACACGGTCTGTTTTCTGATGACGGAGTGAGCATCGATCTGAATGCGGAGGTTGAAAAAATGCGTGAGTTCCGTGGGAATGTATTTACGGTTATTATGTCTCTGAAAAGAGAGGATGCCGAGAGACTCCAATTCAATTCCGCAGAACGTTGGCAGGATCTTATCCGTGCAAACATGAATGAACTCGGTAAAGAACATCACATCCCGCCGGAGAGTCTCCGATGGTATGCGGCGTACCACAACGAACCGAGTCATCCGCACGTTCATATCATGCTGTACTCGATGGATGAGGAAAACCCCGGATACCTTTCAAAAAAAGGAATCGACCATCTGCGTCATACTTTCGGCACGAGCATATTTGCTCATGACTTGAAAGAAATCTATGACAAGCAAACCGAGACAAGAAACAGACTGAACGCCGAAAGCAAGTATGAAATACAACTGCTGATCGATCAGATCAATTCCGGCATCTGCGCGAGTGATGAACTGAGGAATAAACTGCAGACGCTTGCAGAACGGCTCAGGCAATGCCCGAAAAGCACGAAGAAGTACGGATACCTTCCGAAAGGCGTGAAGGATCTCGTTGACGAGCTCGTCGATGAGCTTGAAAAGACCGAGCCGATCACATCCCTATACGAAACGTGGTACCAACTGAAGTGCGATGTATGGAGGACCTATACCGAACAGTTTCCTCCGAAGAAACCGCTGTCCCATGAAGACGCTTTCAAGCCGATCAAGAACGCCTTGATCAACGAGGCAGTCAAGCTCGGGGCAGAGTTTACCGAAGACGAGAAAGCCGAAAAAAAGAAACCGGAAAACAAATCGGACCGAAAGCCCGCCCCGGTCAATAAGGGACTCCGTGTATTCAACGCCCTCGTCCGCTTCGGATACAGTTTATCTCAGATGTTCCGCGACAAGTTTCAATCCTTCGATTCCGAGGACGAAGACATCGACAAGAAGCTCCGTCAGGAGATCGAAGCCGTCAAGAACGGACAGAACCCCACTATGTAACAGGAGGCAGATATGCCACATTTATCACAAGAACAAATCGAGTCGGCGAACCGTGTGGATCTCGCCGACTTTTTATCATCCCACGGCGAACGGCTGAAATCTATGGGCAGTCAGCAGCTTTGGGAGAAGCACCAAGTGTGGGTGGACGGCTACCGTTGGTACTCACACTATGATTCCAAAGGCGGTTACGCCGTCAGTTTCGTCATGCGCTATTTCGATATGGATTTTCAGAGCGCGGTCCGAGAGCTGATCGGCGAGCAGTACACGGTGAACAATACCGAACCGAAGGGTTACCCGAAGAAAGAAAAGCAGGGGCTCGAGGTCCCGCCGAAGAACGCTACGATGCAGAGAGTCTACGCCTACCTTATGCAGCAGAGGTTCATTGCCCGTGACATCATCTCCTATTTTGCCCGACAGAATCTGCTCTATGAGGACGCGCAGTATCACAACTGCATTTTCGTAGGACTCGATGACAACGGAACCCCGAAGCACTTCCACAGACGGTCCACGGTCGGCAAATTCAAGCAGACGATCACCGGCAGCGAAGCCGAGTATTCGTTCCACTATGACGGCGAGAGCGAATGGCTCTTCGTGTTCGAAGCCCCGATAGATATGCTCGCCTTTCTGACGATCCATCAGAACGATTGGCAGAAGCACTCCTACGTGGCGCTGTGCTCGGTATCGGAGAGGGCGCTCCTTCATCGGCTCGAAGCAAATCCGAATCTGAAAAAGATCGTTCTTTGCCTCGATCACGACAACGCCGGAATCGCGGCATCGGTCAGACTGAAAAACACGCTGACAGAACACGGTTATACCGACATCCGCATCAAGCAGCCGGTCAACAAGGATTGGGACGAGGATGTCCGTGCCGGTCACGGCATCGAACCGTTCCCCGCAGAAGCGGATATGTCGGAAAAGGTGCGCGAGATCTGTCACGAGGTCGTGATGGACGCGGCACTCACCAAGATACCGACGATGCTTCGTGAGCGCACGTTTTCTCTCTTCGATAAGATGTGCAATAACTCCCGGCATCCCACACCCGAACAGTTCGAGAAACTGACTCGGCTACTTCTGATGAACGCCAAAGAGGAATGCCGCAAATGTCTCGAGCCGAAAGAATGGTCCGAAATTGAAAAGGCGCTGTCCGACTCGTATGTGTCCTACGCGGACAACGGGAACGAAGACTCACGCTTCCGTCAGTTGATGACGGACATGAACCGACTCAGAAAACTCTATGAGGAACCCGCGCTGATCAACGACACCGAGCGGTTCCTCGAACCCATACTGAAAGCGGCGATGGACTGCGTTCGGTATATCAACTACGAAAACGGAAAGGAGCAAAACCTATGGGATCATCAATCGGGACCCTCGTTCTCATCTCTCTGATTATGCTTGTGGTGCTCGGTATGATCTCGGTCCTTGCCCACATCTACAACCTCAACAACATCAAGGCGAAGACCGTAGGAGACGGACAGCACGGTACGGCTCGCTGGGCGCGTAAGGAAGAACTTCAGAGAGCCTACCGCCATATACCGTACACCCCGGAAAAGTGGCGTAAACAGGCTTCTGAGGGCAAGGTGCCGACCTACACGGTGTCTCTCGTCGGTAAGAAGAAAGGCGATCCGAAAACAAACGAAGCACCTCTTCCGCAGGGAACACTTGTTGGCTGTGTCTCCGGCAAGAACACCACGACCGCCATGATTGATACGGGCGACGTGCACACGCTGATGATCGGTGCAGCCGGCGTCGGTAAGACCGCGTATTTCCTATACCCGAACCTTGAGTATGCTTGCGCGTCGGGAATGTCCTTCATCACATCGGACACCAAAGGCGACCTCTACCGTCATTACGGAAAGATCGCCAAAGAGTTCTACGGATACAAGGTTGCCGTCATTGACCTCCGTAACCCGACCAAGTCGGACGGAAACAATCTGCTCCACCTTGTCAACAAGTATATGGATCTGTACAAGGCGAACCCGGACAAGCTCGTTTACAAGGCGAAGGCTGAGAAATATGCAAAAATCATTGCGAAGACCATCATCCTCTCCGGTATGGATGGCGCATCCTTCGGTCAGAACAGCTTCTTCTACGATGCGGCCGAAGGTCTGATCGTGGCAACGGTTCTGCTTGTGGCAGAGTTCTGTCCGCCTGAGACAAGGCATATCGTTTCGGTTTTCAAGATCATTCAGGATTTGTTGGCACCCGCAGGGGTCGGCAGAAACCGCAATCAGTTCCAAGTGCTGATGTCCAAGCTCCCGGAGGAACACAAAGCAAAATGGTTCGCCGGAGCCGCGCTCAACACATCCGAACAGGCAATGTCCTCGGTTATGTCGACGGCTATGTCGAGGTTAAATGCGTTCCTCGATTCCGAGCTTGAACAAATCCTTTGCTTCGATACAGCCATAGACGCGGAAACCTTCTGCAACGAAAAATCCGCGATCTTCGTCGTGCTCCCGGAGGAAGACACCTCCAAGCACTTTATGGTCAGTCTGATCGTTCAGCAGCTCTACCGTGAAATCCTTGCCGTTGCCGACGAGCAGGGCGGTGCCCTCCAGAACCGTGTCATGATGTACCTCGACGAGTTCGGTACGATTCCGAAAATCGAGAGCGCCGAAATGATGTTCTCGGCATCCCGTTCCCGCCGAGTCTCCATCGTTGCGATTATTCAGTCCTTCGCGCAGCTCACGAAGAACTACGGCAAAGAAGGATGCGAGATCATTACAGACAACACCCAGCTCACGATCTTCGGCGGCTTTGCTCCCAACAGCGAATCGGCTCAGATACTGTCAAAAGCACTCGGTACGAAGACTGTCCAGTCGGGATCGGTCAGCCGAGGAAAGAACGATCCCTCACAGTCTCTGCAGATGATAGAGAGAGCACTCCTCACGCCCGACGAGTTGAAATCCCTGCCCAAAGGAACCTTCGTGGTCATGAAAACCGGCTTCTACCCGACACAAGTCAAACTGAAACTCTTCTTCCAATGGGGCATCGTATTCCCTGAAAAGGTCTATTCCGTACCCGACAAGGGCAACCGAATCGTCTCTTACGCGAAGAAGAACGATCTCGAACAGGAAATCATTAAGATTTACGCCGTCACGAGCGTCGGCGATAAAATGACCGAAGACGAGGTGCGGGAACGTGAAATTGACCGTCCGTCTGTCAAAACCGTCAAACCCGGTCCCGGACCGTTTCAGCAGCACAGAAAGCCGGGAGAACGCACGGCACATCTGCCGTCCCCGGGAGATGAGGACAAGGGTGATGCCATGCCTCTGTCTCAGTCGAATCTCTCCGTGGGCGATGTAAAAGCCAAAGAAAAAGAAATCATCTTCGACGCAAGCGGAAAGCTGTGCGATGAGGATGAAATTGAACCGAAGGAAATCATCTTCGGCGAGGATGGAGTGATAGTCGATGCCGAAGCCGTGGATCGTGTTTGATGACGAAGGACTGACACCGACGCAGAAGCTCGTGTACTCGTGTCTGTGCAAATATCAGGGAGACAACGAAAGTTGCTTCCCGTCGCGAAAAACCATTGCTCTGAACTGTGGAATCAGCACCTCCACGGTTCAGAGAGCCGTCAACGTGCTTGTAAAGAAGGGCTATATCGTGAAGACCAACCGCCGAAGACCGGACGGCGGGAAAACGAGTAACGACTACAAGTGCGTGAAATAACAAAAATCACCGTCAAGGGATAACTATGCCTTGACGGTGATCTATGGTATGTTTCAATATGAGCCATCAAGAAGAAAATCAAGCGAAAAGAGAGTAAGTTGAAAAGAACAGTTATGGCTTTTATGAAGAAGCGTTCGATTGTGTAATGAATCTCTATGATGAAATCCTTGACGCTGAAGATGATACGGAGGTGGATGAATGTATTGTAAACGCGAGACTTGCCTAAGAGCTCCTATAGAGTACTATGAGGACTTGATACAAAAGGTCAAGGACCTCGGCAATGCCATTCGGGAGTGCGGTGATGATGCTCCTCCTGAAATGATCGGAGTCCAAGATCGTTTTATTCGAATGATTACCGGTCATATGACTGACAGACAGCATAACTTCGTCAAATGGCTGAACGGAGAATCAAGTTTTCTGTTTCCGAAACATATAAGTCACTGTTAAAAGCATATCCACCCAAGGATGTAAACAGATTTGCTAATTTGGCAACTCCCCAATGCTCCGGGATCATGCCGATCCATTCGATGCCGCTGTCTTTCATTGGCACATCGGAACGATATTGATTATCAAACTCATATACCCAACCGTCATCGGCAACGTAGAATGCCGAACGATAGCATAATGACGAGGTTTTTTCCGTCTCTTTCGGAGAAGAACTACACGCGAAAAAAATCGATATAATGACAATTTTAATCGACAGAAGAAAGATGAGACGTGCTTTCATACGGAAATGCTCCTTAGTAGGTCGTTACGAATTTATACGCCATAAAGTTTTCGGGCACAACTGTTGATTGGTCCTCAGGTTTCGTCTGAATATATATAAGAATATATAACTCCAAGGTGCTATTAGTCTCTACCACCTCGGTGTTAATGTCAGAGCGCGTACTCCACAAGCACATACGATATTTACCATTATCCATGGCAAAAGTGCCAGTACGGGTAAACAAGGTCTCATTGTCATTTGCGCCAGGATCGTTTTCTTTAACGGTTACTTCGCCAGATCTTGTTAGATCCCGTTCATATTCATCAGATAAGCCCACCCCAGTCTTATAAAAATAGATGTTAATATCTTCACCGGTTAAGTTATCTTTGCTACATGCGAGATCATGTATCCTATTGTTAGCATATCCAGACCATTCTATACCGGCGGTCATTTGGGGCGTGTAGAATATGTCGGTTGTGGCACGGGGCATTGGCAACTCATTGGCAGATACACTCGAACATAGAAGTGCCACCATCAGGATGACGGACAAGGCGATCGAAATTATTCTGTTAACCTTCATTTTTGAAACCTCCGTTTTTAGTTTGTATGAATGAGTGGACGGCATTTATAGAAAAAGAGCGTACCACTTGCCGTAAATCAGTGTGGTACGCCCAACCTATCGATTTGTAGATTATACTTTCTCAAAGAAGGAATCAATACTCGCGTACCGATAGTTCGATTCCATACAGTCTTGAAATTCATAACTATATACCTCCTTTGTATTTCTGTGTTTACATTATGCCATAGTTTTCCTTGCTTGTCAATATTTTTTTGTGGATATTTATATTGCGACTACTCTACAGAATTAGAAAAGCTGGACACTATACAGACGAGCAATTTACGAACAAAACACATTATGATCATTAAAGCAGATGGGATATCACATAAACAAAAACAATGCCTGTAAGATATTATATATCGCAAGTAATAAATAATCTGTAAATTCGAATCACTATATATTGACAAATGGTAAGATATAAATTATAATGAAAGCAGAAATCATAATATGAGGAGGAATTCAATATGACGTACCGCGGACCAACCATTCGTATTGCCACACACCTACCTTTCTATGAGTTCTTCCCGAAATTTGTTTTGTAAAACGCACATCTGCCGCGCTGTGACGCGGTTAGGTGTGCGTTTGCTTTTCGCACGGTCAATCCAAGGAATTTATGAAACAAATTTATAGGAGGATATTATGATTCGTATTAATACGCATTTTCGTAAAATGAATATACTGCGTAAGAGCATGATATTTACGCTTCTGATTTCGTTGCTCTTATCATCGTTCCCGGCTTATGCAGTTACATTAGCTGACAATTCAAGCAATTCTGCTCTCGCATCATCCAAACTCAGTAATGCTGTTGTTGTATCAGAGGACACCTCAAAGCGAGGAGAGTTTGAAAAACATTATCTGCTCTCTGACGGCAGCTTTATGGCTGTATCCTATCCAGAGGCGGTTCACTATTTAAGCGAGGGTGGAACGTGGGAAGAGGTTGACAACCGCCTTTCGCTTGACAGAGCAACTTCTCGCATTGTAAATGGCGACGGTGATTTTTCCGTGTCCTTTGCAGACAGTCCTTCCGGTAATTCTATGGCCTCTCTATTACATAATGGCAAGGCATTTACATGGGGACTTACCGCAACTAAGCTCCAAAATGGAGAATTGACACAACTCAACACGTTCTCTACCGACAAGGCGAATATTGTAAGTGATGATGTCGCATCCCTTGTCTCGGCACGTTCCGGTAGTCTATCCACTTCAAGCACTTCTGCCATAGGCAAAAAGGTGTCTGATGTCGATGCATTTGCGAGCGACAAACTGACTGGTAAACTTGGCTATGACGAGCTATTCGAAGCCGTTCCCGAGCTCTCCGTTGAATATTCGGTTTACCACAACAAAATTGAGGAAGATATCTTTATTAACGCTCCTACCGATCTTCGTGCATTTAGCATGAACATACAGGCGGACGGGCTTACAGCTCGCCTGAACGATGACGGTTCGGTAGATTTCCTTGACGAAAATGGAGATATGCAGTACCGTATTGGCATTCCCTATATGGAGGATGCTAACAATGAGGTTCTGAATGACATTGAAGTGACAGTGGATCAGAGCGGTAACACCTGCACCGTTACCTATACGCCTAATGAGGCTTGGCTTACCTCGGAAGATAGAGTATATCCGATCTTGTTGGATCCTTCCATTACAACGAAAGAATACAATTCCAATATTGTCGATACCTATGTTTACGAAGGTAATGGCGCAAATCATTCTACCGAACAGAAGTTGTATTACGGCGTAAAATCCGGTAAGATATACCGCACCTACATTAAGATCAACAATCTCCCTAACATTGATGCAAATATGCCTGTGATTGGCGCCACGATGGAGCTGAGTTTTGTTTCCGGAACTACAACCGGAAAAACAGCACAGGTTTACAAGGTTTCGGGCTCTTGGAATGCGGGAACTATCACATATGCGAACCAGCCCCCGATTTATTCCTCCAATTATCTTGATTCTTGCCTTTATAATTCTTCTGTAGCGTATATGACCTTTGATCTCTCTACAGATGTAACTACACTTTATGATGAATTTTTGGCAGCAAATAACTATGGATATGTTATAAAGTACGAGGATGAATCTAATTCCAATCCGGACTACAATGTATTCCATTCGATGGAATCTACTACAACCGCAAAGCGCCCGGTTGTTACGATAACCTATGGTTATGCTCTTCCTTCGTCACTGTCTAACGGAAGCGAGTATTCCTTCCAAAATTACGGCAGTTTTTCCTATATGACTGTTCATAACGGAACCGATGCCAACGATGTGAATGTATATCAGCAATCCGTTTCCGCTACATCCAATTTGGGCACGCGGCATAAATTTAAGTTGGAATATGTCCCATCCACAGGTGGATATTATCTTCGTTCCATGACCAGCTCCGGCGGTACAAACCGAGTTCTTGATATTTATAAGATCAATGGCTACGTAAGTAATGGAAGCAACGTGCAAATATACTCACCTAACGACCCGCTTGCTCAGCATTGGTTTATTATAGGAACCGGAATCTCTACATTCAAGATTGTACCTCGCACGGATATGTCTTTGGCACTTACGGTATATCCCGGTGGGGACGGAAGCTCGTCCGGTACCACAACTACATCCACCGGCAATATTTTCGTCTCTACTTACGATGATACAAATGACTATCAGCAGTGGATGATACGCGACGCAGATGGCAATTTGATGAGCGGGTCAACACAACGAGTACAGAACGGAACATATTACCTGAATAACAGAAATTATGGAAAGTACCTTCACAAATCCAGTGACACTGCGGTTAATGCGGTATCGGGACTGATCTCGACTTACGAAAATACAATTCGTTGGAAATTTACGCACGTAGGAAACGATCAGTATACCATTCAATCCAGTGATAATTTGACGAAGTATCTCTATTCGGGTAATTCAACAAACGCGCGACTGGCCACAATGCTCAATATAACCGATAACTGCTTGTGGACGATACGCACCGCATCAGGTGGAGGTATACTGGTGCAAAACGTTGCGACGCAAGCCTACCTAAAACAAACCGGATCTTCTACTATAGCCGCGACCTCATCTCTCGGAACATCCGGCACAACTGCTTATGATAGGTGCGTGTGGAGATTAGCTAGTATCGATTTGATAAGTAATCGCGAATTGACATCTGGATTCAGTATTAATGAAATGATTTTGTCTGTAGGAGATACAAAATCTCCGACCATCAACAAGACCCCCAGTAATGCAATTTGGGCTACTGCAAGTGATTTTTCTTATGAAATATCTAATACTACCGGATATACGGGGTTGGTGACAATTAACGGTGATAACATTACTGGTTCTATATCTGGTATGGTTAGAGTCAAAGCAACCCATAAAGCGACTGGAAAGATTAAGTATTTTGATATTGATGTATGTGAAAAGGCAATTATTGTTTTACCGGGAATTATGGGAAGTGCTTTGTATGCTAATTCCAGTTTTACATACACGAATATAGTTGATCATACATTTAATCAAAATGCCATTATGTGGGATCCGCCATACGATTCCGCAGGAGCAGTTATTGATATAGATGAGCGTGTGTTGTCTTTAGAGTTAAGTCATAACGGAGCAATAAACTATCCCGTCGGTGTACGCTCCCCTATTGTTAATAATAATAAAGATTCTTATAGAAAATATGGAGCAAAAAACTACTATAAGAATGTATACTTAAGATTATATGAGGAATTCTCCGACACATACGATGTTATCCTCTACGAGTATGATTGGCGATTTGATCCATATGATACGGCGGTTGATTTAAAGGATTATATTGAGGATAACCATTACAATGATATTGTATTTGTTTCTCATAGCATGGGTGGCAATGTTTCCTCATATTATTTAGCATTAGGTGCTGATACAAGAGAGAGAGTAGATAAGCACATATCTGTTGGAACTCCATATCTTGGCGCAGAAAAGCTTGCTTATGTTTATGATACTGGTGATGCTTTAGATGTTGTCAAGTTCGGAATTGATGTTTCTGATGCTTTGCTTGCAGATTCCATAAAACAGATCATGCCGAACATTCCCGCAATTTACTCGCTGTTACCAATGGAAACTCATTTTACTCCCTATTTGCAAACAAAGGGTTCAACTGGTACAATTACGACTAAGAGTACCTATTCATCTACAATTGACGCTTTGGAATCATACTTGACTGGTTGGAATAGCACGTTCTACTTTTCTGCCAAATCCCACCAAGCCCTGCTGTTTGTTAATGGCAAGCATGTTACTCAATTGGTTGAATCTTACTATATAGTAGGAGACGACGAGAGCACGCCAAGTATGCTACGTATAACACTAAATTCGTCGAACCAAAAAACTGGTGAAGTATCAATTGCTTCCACCACAACAAGCGGTGATGGCACGGTATCTCTACATAGTGCATTGATTAATGGTAGTGTTACCGATAATATTCTTTTCAAGTATTCAGCAGATAACATTTCTGCAGAACATGTCGGAATGATCACTGGTAACGATGACCAAAAAACATTTAACTACATTTGTGATGTGATCAATGATATCAATGTAAACTCATATAATGATTCAACATTCTTTAGTAGGTATTCTGGATATAAGGAGGCACGATAACATGAACGACTTACTACACTGGCTTTTGACACTTTGGCTATATGCTGTTCCAACCTTTGCGATTATTCTTATAACAAAGTGCACAGATGTGTTTTTATACAAAAAGTTAAGAATGACAGAGCATGTTGCAAGGCTTTTCTTCATCAATTTTCTTACTGTAGAAGCTGCTCACATTTTAACTGCAAGTATCGAGGCCATGTTTGCACATTTGTGGAAACAATCCGTTTTCGTTTCTCCGTTTGTCTTAATTCCATTTTTTACACTGCTGCCATTAATTACTCTATACCGAATTGAACGAAAAGGCCTTCCCCCCTCTTTAATTGGAACTACTTTGATAAAGAGAAATTTCCTTGCCAATATCGTTTTAGTGTTGTTGTTTGACGTGTCCTTCGGTTGTTTTCTTTTTTGGCATTCCGTCGCATCATGGGATGAAGCCGGAGTAATTATGGGGACAGTGGATGCAAAGTTGGAGGAAAAATGGATCAATATATTTTACGTTGGCATCATAGCACTTATAATTTCTTTTGCATTGATTAAAATTGTGGTCCAAGCAATCATAACCCGAAAGAATCACAAATATTCAATAGACTTGTCAACAGAAACAACATAAGCGATACCGTAGGCAAAGATCGATTGAAAACTAAATCATCTTACAGAACGCTGCCGTTGCATGATAATATAAGAGAAATTCTATTGGAAGAACGAAGCAAACAAGAAAGAATGCGTAAAGTGATGCGGTCTGCCTATTCAAAGGAATATACCGATTATATCTGCGTAGATGCACTTGGAAGATTGTACGATCCAAACTATGTAACAAGTCACTTTGCAACACTGCTTAAACAAAACAATATGAGAAAAATCAGATTTCATGATCTCAGACACTCTTGTGCATCTCTCCTGGTAGCACAAGGCGTTTCAATGAAATTGATACAAGAATGGCTCGGACACTCTGACATGGGAACAACTGCGAATATTTACAGCCACGTGGACAGTGTAAGCAAACTCTACACAGGTAATGTTATAAGCGAAGTTCTTGGAAAAGACAAAGAATAACGCAAGAAAAAATAACACAGCTCTGCAAGTAATGATATAATCCCCATAGAATAGACACTTGAAATAATAAAAAGATTTCAAGACTAC
>ERZ827512.416-NODE-416-length-57791-cov-4.588004_pt1 | contig 57791 bp, 49 predicted proteins | sample MGYA00519916_ERZ827512 | MGnify/ENA primary metagenome ERZ827512 (study PRJEB31778, sample SAMEA3449335) | human gut metagenome | biome: human gut; feature: human-associated habitat; material: faeces | place: United Kingdom | collected 2010/2012 ... | reverse complement strand
CGGTGACCAGTCCCTCGGCGGGCGAGGTGACGTTCAGCGCCGGCGGAACCGTGTCTACGGTGAAGGTCGTGCTCTTCGCCGCCGCCGCGTTGCCGTCGTTGTCGGCAGCTTCGACGGACACCGTGTGCGCGCCGTCCCCCATCGCCGCCGACGGCGTATAGGTAAAGCTGTAGCCGTTCGTGATCGCCGTATGGGTGACCTCCGCAGCGGATACGGCGGTGCCGTCCAGCCTGACGGCGACCGAGTCGAGGTCGACGCCCGACCCGCCGGATTCATCCGTCACCGTGAATACCACCGGCTGCTGATTATTGGAAACATAGGCGCCGTCGGACGGCGACAGGATCGTGATGACCGGCGCGACGCGTTCCTCGACGTAGAACTTCAGCCCTTCCAGCGTCGACGCATCGGCAGAGCCGGTCGTGCCCGCCGTGTTCGTCGCCTCGACGGTCACGTTGTAATAGCCGCCGGGCTGGTTGTAGGACGTCGCGCCCGGCGCCGTTATCTGCGCCGTGTACTGACCCGCCGTACCCGTGGCGGTCAGCGTGTACCACGTCCCGTTGATCTGCGCCCGTACCTGTGTGATTGCCATTGCTTTTTCTTCCTTTCCGCTTGCTCATTTACGATTTACTCATTTACGATTCACCTTTTGCGTACAAGTTTTCCCGAAGGGCAAACTTGGGTAGTTCGGCTTTAGCTGAACTCCTGTATAAACGTTCGCGCAAAGCACAGCAGTTCAGCCTTCGGCTGAACTACTATGCTCTCCGGCGTACAGCTCGCCCGCATAGACCACCGGCGGGTCGACCCATACCTGCTGCTCCGCGACGGCCACGAGGAGCGCCGCCGCACCGTTGCTCTCCGCCGGGTTCGGTGTGACCGCCGCACTTTCAATGCGGGGTAGAAGGATATAGGGCATTTATGTCACCTCGGTGATTGTGACGTTGTTTTTCTGCGTTAGAACAACCTGACAGTCGCACAATACGCCGTCTACGAATTTATAACTCTGTGACGACCGATAGCCTTTCGCTGTTTTTGCATTGCGTGTCTGGATTGTGTCGTAGTCGCCAAGCTCTGCGGACGGATTTCCGCGGCCTGTGGCCTCGATGGTGTTGCCGCCGTAATATGATGCGGCAAACGCTGCCATATCGGCGGGGCTGAAGTCTCCGTTTGGGACGGCAAACGGGTTGCCGGACTGAACCTCTTTCGTTGCGCCGCGTATTGCGGTGTCATAGATTTGCGTCGTCTGTACGCCGTCCCTCTCGACCGTATATGCAATACGGCTTAGTTTTTCATTGGCCTTTACAGATGGAAAAGCCGAAAGATTGTTCAGCGTGATCTGTGAACCTTCGGAACCTACTTTCCGCAAACGCAAGAAACCTGTTGCGGCGTCCGTACAGGCAAAGCAACGTACAGCCTGACAAATATAAGCAAGCACTTCACCACAGGTTTTTCCGTCCAATACGGTGGAGTTCTCGTCAATCGCGAGGGAGTTCGAGATATCTTCGGATTCAACGTCGATAATATAACGGTTTCTGAACGTTTCCCCGAGATGTTCCAACAGGCTTTCCACCCATTCCTGTAAGATTGACGGAATGGGGGATTTGACTTGATATGGAATATCTTTCAGCATTCCGACGATGTCCCATAACTCCCAATTTTGCGTCATTCCGTCGGCGCTTACTGTCCATCCCATATCGGTCTGGTAATACGTGCCGACGGGGACGTACTCTCTGCTGCCGGATGGAAGCACGGCGCCAATCTCAATGCTGACAGTCTGCTTCGGCTCAAGATCGTAAAAATATCCGTTGAGGTCTTCGGGGTCGAATAAGCTGTCGGGGTTGTAAAAGGATAGTGTGCATGTGCCGTAGGGCGTAGACAGCGCGGACAGATCCGTCTGTTGTATGGCAGTCAGCGAGATCATGTCGTGCTCATTCCAGATTTGTAGAATCCCGGGAGATATTTCAGTGATGCGCGCCCGATAGCCCGGTAAGGACCACGCGGTGATTGTGACACGGATGGCATCCGGGCTTTCGATTTGCAGTCCTGTCACCATTATGGAAGATGCGGTATTGGCTTCGACCGATTTGGTGTACATCACCGTTCCGCTGCTGAGGATTTCCACGGTGTAATCCGTTGGCCATCCTTCCGCCCCGTAGGAGAAAAAGACACAGCAGGCGGTGAGCTTGTCGATCCCGGTAAAATACAGTTCCAATGAGACGGGGTTCTCGAATGTGCAATCGTTATCGGATATGCTGTTGCTCATCGTGCCGGCTGAATCCGGTGCCGAGGACGGGTTAGCGTCATACAAGCGAAAGGTTCCGTCCAACACCCAGCGGTTGCGCTCCAATGTCGCGTAGGGCTGCGGATTTTCGGTTGATTTGTCGGTCATCTGCTGCAGCACATTCGGGGAATATATCGATATATTGTTTTCTTCGACATACTGGTATTCGGTTGTCGGCGGGATAACCTGTATCGTTGCACGCGGTACCATATGCCGCACGTCTGCGACGACTGCAGCCTGAAACGCGTCGCTTGTGTCAATCATGGGGCGTCACCTCGCGAAGCGTGAAGCCGAAATTGTGCCAATACGGCAGTCCGGCTTTGGAAAACGCAAAGGCCGGTTGCGTGATGGCTTCGGTCAGGAATGTACCGGTTCGCAGCGTATCGGTTTCGTCTGAAAGATACGACACGGTGAAGCTCGTTTGCCCGCGCAGTACGGCAAGTACCTGCCGCAGCAAATCATTTCCCATATAATCATAGGCGTATTCGATCATTTGTACGTTTCCGCGCACCTCCACCACACGTCGTCCGCTGATCATGTCAATGGATTGCGTGAGCTGCGCAGGGTAACAGCGATATTTGTCCGCAGATGTTTCCGGCAGGACAATTGTATTGTTCAGGATCAATTGTGTCATATGCGTACGGCCACCTCCGGGTTTGCACGCATCACTTCCCGCAGGTCGGGGATGATGGCGCGCGAGAATTCCAATCCGTCGATCACAAGGGGGATTTCCAGTCTCACGGGTGAGGCGGAAGTCTGCATTGCAGTCTGCATACCGTTGACCATACCGGCGGCTGCGCGATAGGCAACGGTTTCTGTGGTCGGGGTTCGCGTCGTGACGGCGTCGTAAACGCTTCGTAAATGATCAGAAAGCTGTGCTCCGACTGCCACGTTTCCGTTGATGCCGCTGACTGCATCCGTTACTGCCTCTCCCATTTGTTCAGCGGCGCGGACAGAAAGGAATTCCGTATTCTCGATGCCCTCTGCAAGCCCGCGGTTGAGCATCTCGCCAACCCACGCCATTTCCTTGGACGGAGATGAAATTCCGAAAAATCCGCAGATGCCGTCCCATACACCTCCGAAAAATCCGGATATTTTATCCCATAGCCAGTCTCCCATACTCTTAATGCCTTCCCAAAGCCCCTCGATGATGTCCTTTCCTATATCCCCAATTTTGAAAATAAAGCCTTTTATACCGTCTATAATGGTATTGATGATTTTTGGCGCATTTTGCAGCAGCTTCGGCAGCGCCTTGATGATACCTTGTATCAGACTGCTGATGATTTCACCTGCGCTCGAAACAATTTCGGGAAGCGCGCTTATCAGCCCTTCAATTATACCTGCTATCAAATCCGGAGCGGCATCAATCAGATTCGGGATGGCATCAATAAGCCCCTTCGCTAATCCTTTTATAAGCTCAATCCCGGCTTTGATGATTTTGTCAATGTTATCTATAAGCCCTTGTGCGATTGTCATTACCGCCTGTACGACCATCGGGATGAGCGTCGGCAGATTCTCGCTGATGCTGTCGATCAGTCCGAGCAGGATTTGCAGGGAAGTATCGATCAGCAGCGGAAGGTTCTCGATCAGCGTATTTACAACCATCGTCAGGGCGCTCATGATCACGGGGAGGAGCTGCGGCAGGGATTCGTTCAGCGATGTCAGAACAGAAGTAAAAAGTTCGCTGACGGTGGCCAGCAGAGACGGAGCGGCGGCCACAAGCCCTTCTACAATTTGCTGGATAACGGTTGGAACGGAGGAAACAATATTCTGCACGACGGGTGTGATATTGTTGACCATCGCCAGGAATGATGTGACGACGTTTCCCGCAAGGTTGGTCATATCCGCGCCGGCATTTCCCAATCCGGCGGTGAGCGATTTGACGGACGCCTGCAGCATTCCCATTGAGCCGGAAATTGTCTTTTCGCTTTCACGGGCGAAATTTCCGGCATATTGTTCGGTCTTCTCGAAAAACATCTGCATTGCGACCTGAACTTTATCGGCCTGACTTGCTTCATCCCATACGAAATCGAGACCTTTCCCGACCGCGTATGCTTCTATGGATGTTGCATTCATAGCGACGCCGAGGTTGTCCATCATCTCAAAATTGCCTTTTGCCGCACCGGCTACGGCTTCGAGCGCTGCGGACGTCTCGATGCCCATCACGGACGCCATATCCGCCGCGCGCTGCATTGCCTGCTCGGTCAGTTGGAGAGATTCCTGCTGCTCAATACCGGACCCCTGAAACAGAGCACCCATTTTGTTTGCTGTCGCGAGGTATTCGCTTTGTGAAACGCCGAGATTTTTATAGGCTTCTTCGCCTGTCTTCTGAATTTCCGATGCGTATTCGCCGAACACGGCTTCCGCGCCGCCCGTGTTTTGCTCTAATTCTGAAAAGGAGGATACGACGTCTTTGACCAGTTTCCCGGTGGCGGCGGCCACACTTGCAGCCGTGGCGGCGGCCACTCCGGCAACGGTTTTCAGCGCCGTACCGAGGCCTCCGAACCGGCTTCCCGTTTCCTCGGCGGCGTCTCCGGCTTTTTCTGTTGCCTTTTCCATATCGCCTGTTGCGTCTGCGGCCCCGTTCATTTCCGCTTCCGTCGCTTCCAGCTCGTTGGTCATACGGTTGACGTCGGCAATCGCATCGTACAGCGATTTCTGCCATTTCAGCGTGTTGACGTTGTTTTTGCCGTAGGCTTCCGTGGAAGCGTCCAGCCCTTTTTTTAACTCTTCAATGCCTTTTTTCTGTACATCGATCTGTCTGGTCAGTATATCCGCCTGTGCGGCAAGCCCAAGCTGCTCGTCCCCGTTATTCTTGAACGAATTGGTGACGATCTTCATTTCACTGTCGAGCACTTTGAGCTGCTGTGCAATATTTTTGATTTCATTTCGGAACGCGGCTTCGCCGTCGATGCCTATTTTGGGGCCTATGTTGATTGGCATTTGTCTGTCACCTCACATCCGGAATGATTTCGTCATCGGTCAGCTTTCGTTTCTGCCGGTATCCCTCTCGCTTGATTTGCTCGACGGCAATGAGTGTCATCAGATCGCCGAAGGGGATGTCGAGCGTTTCGTCCATCGTCAGTCCGACGCGCATTCCGTACCACAAAAACCACGCGGGCGTTATTTCACCGCCCGCGTGGCTTCTGCGTTTTTTTCGGGTTCTGCCTCAACTTCCGCAGCTTTCCCCGCAAGGATGGTTTCCTGTATCTTTTCGACCAGCAGCGCAGTGTCACGCACGTCGAAGATGTCCAACAGGACATCTTCGCTCAGCGCCTCCGGTGCATCCAGACCGTTGAGCTTTGCATACCGTTCGCCGGCCTTCATCATTTCTGCGATGATCCATACCGATTCATAGACGTTTTGCAGCTTGTCCTCCGAATCAATGGCGGAATCGATTTTTTCGATGCTTCTGTACCGCTCGGTGCAGGAGCGCATCACGCGGAGCGAGAAGCAAAGGGGATAAGTCTTCCCATTGATTTCAATGGATGTTGTTTTCATTTTAACCTCCCACAGTTATAAGTTCGCGCAAAGGGCGAACTACTGAATGCTCAGACGATCTTTGATATATGCCTCTGCCTGCGCTTCGCTTGTGAAGGTTGCCTCGCGCTTCCAGACGTGGTTTGCGCTGTCGTCGCGCAGAATGGTTGCGCTCAGCTCAGGCACCTGCCACTCGATTGTCTCGCCCTGTGTGGTCGCTGCGTCGGATGGAATGCCGAACATAACCTTTGTCAGCACAACCGCACGCCACTTATACACGCCGCCGACCTTTTTCTTGATGATAAATCCGGTTCCCAGATAAGGCGTTTCCTGCGTGTCGTCATAGATAAGCTCGCTTGCGTCTTCGTCGGTGACGCCGGTGATCTCGCTGATGGTTTCTTCTTTGATGCCGAGGATTGCTTTGCTGACCTCCTGCGACAAGTCGTCGGTCGACAGCGTCAGTGTGCCGCCGGCGAAGGAGCGGTCGGTTTCTGCAATGGAATTGTCCGCGTACAGGTTGTTGTCCTCCGTGGTCTCGACTTCTATGTTGGCTTCCGTTGCTTTGCCCATTACGCCGCCGTTGGCGTAAGACACCGTTGTGCCGGTATTGGAATATACCGCATAATAGGGCTTGGAAAGTCCGATTGTTGCCATTCTTGCATCTGTCCTTTCATTTCATAATTTTTGCGATTTCTTCATCGATGATTTTCGCCATCGTTTCTTCCGCCGCTTTTTTTGTTTTCCGAACCGCCGGCGCGACGAACGGGCGCTTTTTGGCGATGCTTGAGCCGCTTTCGAGAGACCGTGCGATTATCGCGTTCGGCTGTCCTTTCGGATATTTTTTTGTTTTCATATCGTTATAGCCATCAAAACCGAGTTTAACGTTCAGAATCCCGTCTTCGTTTCCCATTGGGCTGATGCCGAAGCCGTCCTGCAATCCCTTCTTGGCGGTCTCTGTCAGCGGTGCGCTCCAATTGTTGTTATACGCAACCACACCCCATTCATCCTTGACGGCGGGCAGCGCGTTTATGTTGGCGCGCACGGCGTCAGCGATGATTGCGGCTCCGGCGTAGACGGCTTTTTCCGCGATTGCTTTTCCTTCTTTTCCCAAGGTCGAAAGGCGTTTTTCATATTCTTTCAGTCCAGGGAATTTGATGGTTGCCAATTATGCCACCTCCCACGACCATTCGTAATGAATGAAGCCGGTATCATCCTCGTACTGCACAGAGGACAGCGACCACGCGATACCGTGACTGCTCAGCGCTTCGCCGAATGCGTCGACCCACGGGTCGAATTCCTGCTTTGTAAACAGGTCAGTTGTACCCGTGATGGCGCACTCGGCGTGGAGATCGTCTGCAGCAAGGACGCTTTCGCCGTCCTCCTGCCAAACGAAATAGCGGTCGGATTTTATCCGCTCGATGTGGCTCACCTGATCGGTCACATCGAGATGTGCGGCGATGATCTTTTCGTACCACATTATTCTGCTCCTCCTTCGACCGCGACACTTTCAAACTTCTGCTCGATTTTTGCCAGTGTGATGTCTACAGACGGCGGATAAACGCCTTCCACAGTCTGCACCAGCGCAATGCGGTAGCGCTTTCCGTCTTCGGTAACTGCCATATCTTGGCTGCTGACCGTTCCTGTCCGCGGCGTGCGGATGACGCGCTCGACGTCAATCTGGTTCTGCTTACTCTGGTAGTATCGCTGAAGACCGAGACGCTGTTCTTCGTAACGCAGCGTAATTTTCAGCGTCGCCTGCGGCTGCGGCATATATCCCGGACGGGCGGCATCCGTTACGGTGTAGATACGTACAACCCCGTCATTATAGGCTTGCGTGATCTCATTCGACGGACGATAAGGCTTCATAGTTTTTCACCGCCTTTTCGTTCTGCATCCCGAGCAGCATCGACAGGTAGTTGCTTTCAAAAACATCCAGCGCACTGTCGCGGGCGTATCTTACATATTCCATCAACAGCGTCCGCGGCATCCCGTCTGCAGTGTAGTCCGCGGTCGAGCCGTATTTTGTGTCAAGATAGACCATACCGGAGGCAATGAGGCCGCCGATCTTCTGATCGGTGGCCTCATCCTCCCAAGTGATATTCAGATAATTTTTAACGTCGTCAAGCAGTCCTTCGGGAAGCGTATTTCGGTTTGCCATTACGACTTGGTTACGGTCACGACGTAGGATTTTGTTGTGGTTCCGTTTTCGGCGGTGACTTTAATCGTCAGCGTATTGGCGCCGGCGCCCCACGTTACGGCTCTGCCGTTGATGATGGTCGTTTCCGTTTCCTCCGCATCTTCATTGGTGATCTCAATGGTCGCGTTAGCATCGGCGGGAATAGCCGTTACGGTATTGGTGGTATTGGTGGTGGATGCTGTGTAGCCGGTCGTCGTTGCAGACGTAAAGGCAGGCGACAGGGCAAGACCGCCGATCCTTAGGTCGGCCAGATCAGCTACGGCAGACGCAGTCGGCGCCGTCACCTGCTGTACCTTCCAGACGGCAGGCTGCACGTTCGAGATGTCAAGCACGAAAAACGCGTTGTTGTCCATCGGGAAGCCGTTGGCGTAGCCCTTGATAAGATAGACCCGTTCGTCTTCAATGAAGTGATAGTGGTCGGAATAATCGATTCGACCGTCTCTCGCGGCACCGACGGCCGCGAAATACTTATAGCCGAGACCGATGATCGCTTTCCCCTGATCCACGGCCGGAGATTGGATAACGGTCATCGGATAGGGAAGTACATCGTTGCGGTAGCTGCCGTCCGGCCCCATCAGCGTTGTAGCGGGCATAATCCGCTGGAAGTAATCCACAGGATTAACTACGAGAATTACGTCGCGAACAGTGCGCGCCTTGCCGTTGGGGTCAGTCGCCAGAAGTGCCAGCAGGTTTCCGATTGTCGCGGGAGACAGGTCGCTCACGGCAATGGCCGACTTTTCCGGATATACGCCGCCGGTGACGGTCACGTTATCGCCGACCTGCCGGTTCATGCCGATGGGCTTTCCATTGCCGTCGCCCGATACAGCTCCGGCTTCCAGTCCGTTTGCATAGGCTTCATACAGCACCTGACGCACAAAGCTGTCCAGCCACTCGGGTCCGAGTTCCAGCATTGCCTTGCATACCGGCATAAACGCAGACAGCTTAAGCAGCGAGGTGTCGACCTCCTTGAAACCCGATGTCAGTTCCTCGACGATCTCCGCGCAGAGCTGTCCCCACGCGGCCTCCTGATATCCGTTGGTATTCATCATCATACGGATCGCGCCACGGGTATTGACAAATTGAATATGCGAAAGCAGCGGGTGTGCGGTCTGCAGCTCGTCAAAGACCGCGTCGACTACGGTTTCCGGCATGATGACGTCAAGGTTATTGAGCGCCTGCTTGGGGTCTTTGGCTTTCATGGCTTCGGCCAGTTTCTGGTAATAGGCTCGTTCCTCGCTCGTGAGCTGCCGCACGCCGCGGGAAGCCAGTGCGCGCCGATCCATCTCGCTTTCGAGGTTATTGACGCGGTTGTTGTATTCGTTTTCAATGTCGTCTTTGATGCAGAGCAGCATTTGCTCAAAGGATGCGTAGAACGCTTCGTTGTCGTTCTCCCGAATGGCTTTCTGCATCGCTTCCCGCACGTCGCTGCGGATTTGGATGTCGTTGGATTTCATTTGTTATCCCCTCTCAAATAATTTCAGTATGTTGTTTTTTTTCGCCCTCTCCGGCTTTTTGCCAATCGTTCGCTCAGGGTGCGGGCAATTCGTGGAAAATATGCGTTGGAAGATTTGTTTTTTTGCGTCCTGTGTATACAGGGTGGAGGCATCGGCGGTGACAGCGGTAGCAATGTTATATTCCAACGCCTGCTCCGGCGTCAGCCACGTTTCACTCCTCATCAGTTCACGAATGTCTTCCTCCCGCATTCCGGCTCGTTCGACAAACGCGCGGATGCCGATGCTCGTCATCGTATCGGCATCCTGTGCTGCCGCGCGCAGATCGTCTGCATACCCACAGGCGGATACAAGCACTTCGTGCAGATAATACGCGGACAGGTTGGATGCGTATCGATTGTCACCGGCCAAAAACGGAAATAATGCGGCCGAAGCGACGAATCCGTCGCCGTAAGTATTGATTTTCGCAGGATGCTGCAATAATGCGTTATAGATCGCCCATCCTTCGGACACCGCGCCGCCGTAGCTGTCGATATGCACATGGATTGTGTCGGCATCGATCGTCTCGATTTGCCGCACAATACTACTTGCGCAAACGCCGCCGTCGTTATCGTCGTCAGCTGTAATATCTCCGTAAATATAGACAGTCGCCGTGCTTCCGTCTTGCCGGAGCGTGTAATAGCTTTGCACTTTTGGTTCACCTCCTTGCTCCATTATTCTCTGGCCGTTCTACTTTCTGTTTCCTTCCTCGTGTACGGTTTTTGTGCTCTCCGTCATTGTGGAAATGTTCAGTGTCATAAAGTGTTCATCTGCCCACAGCTCAGGGATGGCGGACTGTCCGGCGGCACGGCGCACGTCATTGATGGTAAACGCGCCGGAACCGATCAGCTTTTCCACATTTGCGGCATTTTCAAATATGTCGAAATGAATAATGCTCGACGAATCTACGCGGAGATAGTTCCCGCGCTTCCATTCCTCATAGCCGTAGCGCTTGCGGTTGATTTCCTCCTGCAGCTGGTCGCACAGCGGGTCAATGCAATAGGTTAAAAATCTGTTATTGGCGTCTGCTGTTCCCTCTACCGTGCCTTGAACCAACACGGCAGGGATGAGAAAACTGCGCGCTGTAAATTCAAATATGTCTTCTGTCAGATTTTTGATATCTCGTGTATCCTTGGATCCGGAAGACGCTTCGCGTTTATATTCATATCCGTCGAATTCAGGCAGGATAGCGCCGTCGCTTTGCAAAAAGGGCTTGACCTGTTTTTCGATCATTTTCTGAAAACTTTCCATCCATCCGGGATCGTTCTGCAAAATCTGGCTGACATGCACCTTCCAGTGTTGCCCGTTTTCCCAGGTGTAGCTCTTCTCTGCCGCACGTATAAGCCGATAATAGGATTCGTACAGCCCGTTGAGTACCGGTCGAATATCTGTATGATTAAGTTTGAGATGCAGCGCGTCGTTTTCCCATATGGGATATTGATACCGATAATCGCCGACGACCACATTCTTATATTCGTTCTGCCTGCTCGGCCACGCTTCCGGGATGACCCAGCTGTCGGCAACAACGAGTGCGTCCGTGTGCTTCTGCGGCAGCGTTTCCACGATCAGTGCTTCGTTGTGCATATAAAGTTTGGCTATGAGCTTGTGCAGGAACATCGTGGAGTTTTCGTTCACATTGGGAGAGTAATTCCACATATAATACTCACCTTCGCGCACCTCCTCGTGGTTCCTGTATGTGCGAAACTCACAACGGCCGAGTGCGTTCGCGATCATATTCACGCAGACCCAGAAAGACAGCTCGCGAATTTGGTATTCCTGCGCCGCCTCAATCAGTTCCTTACAGACGATCTCCCGATTCTCGCCTTTCCCGTCCTGACCGCGCAGCCATTTGAAAAAATGGAATGCCGTTGTCCTCACCTCCTTACAATCGAATGGCGCCGATAGCCGGTAGAAACGTCGTTTGTCCGCCGCCAAGAACAGTTTCCGCTGTCATAGCGGCGACAAGCGCCATAAACATATCGGTTTTTCTGCTTTTTCCCTCGATTTTCGCGTAAATATAGTTGCCCGTATCCACGCCCAGCTTTTTAGAGCTGCGGACGCGCTTAGTATTGTTGACCGCCCAGCGCAGGCAGGGATTGTCGCCCCAGCAGAAATAGCCGCGGTCAAAGCACTCTTGGATCACGGGGTCGACCGCCATAATGTCGGACGGCCGCACGAGCTTGACGCGCGTTTTGTCTGCGGCGTCAAACCCTGCCCGGCGCATCGATTCTGCCACCAGCGTCCAACGGTAATGATCCATTGCCAGCAATTTGACGTTGTAGGTCTGCGCTGCGCGTCGGATATAGTCCGCAAGCAGGTCCGGGTGGATGCTTACATCGTCCACTACCGTCAGATATCCCTGCTTTTCCCATTCCCGCCACGGCGGCTTGATGCGTGACAGCGTTTTCGATTGCAGGCACAGCCAAGCGTGATTGATGTCATAGCGCTCGTCGCCGCGCCGGAAATGCAGGTCGACTGCCGCCCAGTCGGACAGCTCGGCGTAATCCACGCCGACGACGCAGCTCATTCCGTCCAGCTTCGGCAGAGGCCTGTTCGTCGCGAGCACCTTTTCGTAGTCCGTGACAGATATGTCCTTGTACCCGATGCGAAGCCCCATCCGCTTAGGCAGAAAATCGCCGTTCTGCTCGGGGTGGTTTACCCAGTCCTGATATTCGTCTTTGATTTCCTGCAGCAGATGCGGCAGGTAATACAGGGATGGATTTGCCATATACCAGCACGTGGGATCATGTACCTGCTCGATGTTGTCCAGACAGCAGATAAACGGCAGAAAACCGTTGTCCGGCTCGCCCTCAAATAAGATGCGCCGCCCTCTCGCAAGGTAGTCGTCCAGCGGTCCGTCGCTGACGTCGCCGTTGGATGTAAAAATGCCGACACGCGGCTGTGCGACTTTACCTTGCCCGGTAATAAAGACCTTGATGTTGTCGTAGTTTTCGAATTGATGTACTTCGTTGAAGATAACCTTCCCAGAGCGCATCCCGTCTCTGCCTTTGGGATTGTTTGTTCTTCCCTTGACGACGCCCTTGTTCTTACGCCCTTGGATCAGCTCTTTGGTGTGGTAATAGTGCCGGTTCAATTTTGCTTGATATTTCGGGCTTTCGAGCACCTCTGTGAAATCCTTGACCGGCGTCACGGCTTGTTCTTCGTTATTGGCGCATATATCCACATTGTAGTGCGATACGGGGTTGTACGGACTGATCGAGCACGCGGCGTCAAATGCAATGTATCCGTCTTTTCCGGCGCCTCGTCCGACCATACAAAGCAGCGTTTTCCAGCGCGGCGTTTTGTCCGCCTTATATGTGCAGTTCCAGAGCGCAAAAACGAATTCCTCCCACGGGAACAGCCGGTCAAAAGGAAAATACCGTACGAGCCGCAAATAATTTGCAAGCTGTACGGTATCGACGTATAGGTTCTCTTCCTCAAAGCAGCGGCGGATATGCCGGACAAGTGCGTGCTGTTCACGGCACTGTCTCGGCTTGTCCTTCTCGACAAGCTCGATATAGTGCAGAATTTCGTCGGGAAGTTTAGAGTTCATCATCCTCGTCGTCTACTCTTTTGGCGTTCAGACCGTCATCCTTGAAGCCGAGCGCAGAATAGATGGCAAGCATTTGCCGGGACACCTGTACTTCCAGCGATACGCTGCGGTTTTCCACGAGCATTCCTCGTTTTTCATCCATCACGCAGACGCCTCGCGCTTCGATGTCGGCTTCCAGTTCCCTCCGCCGCTGCCAGAGGTCCATGTACTCTTCCACCTTGTCCGTATACATCGTTTCAATCAGTCCGCGGGCGACGAGGTTGTCCGTCAGCGCTTTTTTCAGCTTTCGATACGCAGCGGACGTTGATTTTTTTGCCATTTCACCAGCTCCTTTCGACCTTGGCGAACGATTGCGCGCGCACATGCGAAGAATATCGGCTTTGTCACCTACCCACGCGATTAGCCGGCAGGGGAAGGACATCGTTTTTTTGAATGGGGGGTAGCAGTTCGAGTAAAGCTCGAACTGCGCGAGTTCGCGTGTACGCGAACTCGTACTCGCGTGTACGCGAACTCGTACTCGTACGAATGTGGACTTTAATCCCAACGCTCTTCCGTGACGATTCCCTTTTCAGGCTCGTTCTGCCGTTTGCTTTCCGGATGGAGCGCTTCGTGACATCGCTTGCAAACGCTTATGAGCTGCCGTTCCTCTCCGTCCCATATGGACAGCGCAAGGTCGGGGCGGTCTTTCAGGTGCTTGACATGGTGTACAATCACTGCGCGGCTGAATCGTCCGGCCGCTTTGCATCGCTGGCATTCGTACCGGTCGAGGCGAAGGACTTTTCTCCGGCGTGCGCGCCATTCACCCCAGCTATAAAAGCGCCATTCCTCGCCGTTTTGCAACAAAGCTACAAGTTCTCGCAGCCGCAAAGGAGAAATGTCGTCCGTATATGTTTTTTTCACATTACCAGTATAAAACGTACAAAGTCAAATTTCCATTCCAAATTTTTTCAAATGGAATCGATTGCGGAGGCGCCAAAATAGAGCAGCGCAAATTGAGCGACCGCTCTGTTGCGCAGATTATATATCGTTGTCAGGGATTCCACACACATTCTGCGCATGATTTCCTCTTTCGGCAGGCGCTCAATGTACCAAAGACGCGCGATTCGGCTTTGCTCGTTTTCCATTTGCGCCAAAATCGCTTTAATTTCACGAATATACGATTCGGTTTTTTTGATATGTCTCCGCACTTCCGTCAGTTCAAGCATTTCGGTCAGGGCATCATTGACGCTCTTTGCGTCTGTAAAAGGCTTTGTGTAATCGATCGCCGCCGGAGTCTTCGGAGCGCCACTGCTTATAATACGGTTTTCGCGTTGCTGCAAATTTTTAACCGCTCGTTCGAGGTCGGGTAGCGAAGACAGAATTTGCTCGGCCGCCTTAAAGTAGTTCATTGCGTGTCACCTTTCTTTTTGGCATTTTTAGACCAAAGTATTTTTTTCGCCTGCTGGCGGGCGGGGATAACCCGAGAACAATCCCTGCCTGGCGGCACCGGGAATAACGTGTGCACAAGTCATTGCGGGAGACGACTTGCACACACGTTATCTCCCGGTCGGGATTGTTTCCCGGGTTATCTCCCGCAGGAACGCGCCTGCGGGCGCTCCTTTTAGATTGAATTGTTCAGCACAAAGAATTGAATGGCAGATTTATTTTGCTATCGCTTCCGGAAGTGATCTGTTCGTTTTTTTGGTTTTTGGGATTCGTTCGTAAACTTTACGCATTTACAAGGCTGTAAAAAGCTGACCCCGATTCAGCTTTTTCGATTTTCGTTTTTCTTCTTTCCATGCTTGTCCGGCGATTTTATGTATTTATAATATAGGTATCCGAAACAGTTGCTGCGCGTTTCCACAAGAATATAACCCTTTGGTGCCTTTGGCGGTCGGCTTTCGCTATATGTACGCCGAATTGGTTTGGCGTCTTCTTTTTCGGGGCTTCTGGCATTTCGGGTTTGCTTCCACCGATGTCCGCCCTGTTCGGGCGTCCAGTGGTCGAACAGATAATTGGCAAGGCCCGTATAGTCCTGCCCGTGGTCTACGCCGTTGTAATAGTTATGCTCCCGCAGGTGGTCGATCCGCAGGATGCTGCCCTGTCCCCATTTTCGTTGGATGGCTTCCGGCGGCACTCCGTCGGCCAGCATATGCATATGAATGCGGTGTGTGCTTTTCCCACGACCGAGATATGCAAAGATCACGGCGTCGGGGTAATCGTATTTCAATCTGCGGATGTAACGGTCCCGAATCTTTTTCGCTTCCGTGAAGGTATGTACCTCGTGCGCGTCGTCGAGCGTAAGCGTACAATATAGAGATGCCGGAGAAAAATTTTCGTTGATCAGTCTTGCGTGTTTGCGGCGGGAGATGCCCTCTCGGTGTTTTTCCCTCTCCTCCTCGTTCTTGAACCGCAACCGTGGGGAAGCCTGTTTGATATCCTTGATGCGGTCCGATATGCAAAAGACTTCCTGCTCGCACACCACGCCGGAAAAGATTCTGCGTTTGACCTTCTGCATTTCCGTTGACCGTCCTTTGCTTTATTTTTTGAAAAACCATTTTATACACAGCTTTACACCCACAACTAAATAAGCGGAGCCATAATGATGGCTGTACAAACACCTGCTAAGAGCCAGACAGTAGCGGGCACATTCATCTTTCTTTCCTCTTCAGCTTTTGTCCTATTCGGATTTGTTCTCTTGTTGATTGTTCGTTTGCTTTCTTACTCCGTAACTGCAAAAGTCTGTTTGCGTTATATCCATCCCACTTGCGGGACAAATTTCAAATCCTTTTGCGTTTATATACCTTTTTTCCCAATACACACAATCCCTGCATAACGTGATCGCAGGCCTGTCATCACCGTCTTTTATTTCGGGAGTTCAGCCGTCGGACAAACTTCGAATCAGCTCCGCAATCCGAGGGCGCAGCTTGTCCTGCAATTCTCTTTGTAGATCAGGGTCTGCGTATTCGTGTGTGTATATCGGTCTGCCGAGCACCTTTTGGCAGTATTCCGCGACGTCTGAGAAATCCGGCACGAGCAAATAGCCCGTGTACGCGGAAATCAGTACCGCTTCCTGTTTGGTCATCGCGTATTCTCCGTTCCTTTCATAAAACACGCCCAAAATGTGCCGCTTTTTTTTACCTGAATGGTGGCCAAATAGCGGACGGCTTCCAATTGCTTCCCATACCTTTCTTGCCGGAATTTCCGTCTCCGACCATTTGAAAATCAACACACCATCCAATCTGAGCACGCGCATACACTCCCGAAATCCGTCGCGAAGCATTTGCGGCCAGTTTTCATCCAAACATCCGTATTTATGACACAGCCATGCGTTTTCGTTGATATGCTGCAATTGTGGAGGATCGAACACAACCAGAGAAAACGTGTTATCCTCAAACGGAAGGTTTGTAAAATCGCATTGAATATCCGGTTCGATGATACACGCTCTCGTTGACATGTAATGCGCGCCTCTCCGTTTGTCGCAGTACACTGCGGCCGGATGATGCTTGTCGAACCATATGCTCCTGCATCCGCAGGTGACATCTAATATCTTTTTATCCGCAGGTATTGAAATTCGTTGTTTCATCCTTCTATATCCTCCTCCGCATCCGTCCTTTCAAACTCGATCACCCACACCCACGGGTTCGCGTCCCAGCCGTACCGTCCGCTTTCCTGCGGCCTGACCGTGCTGTTCCAAAGGGCGGCGAACGCACTTCTTGCGGTCTTCCATCCGTCGCCCGGGAGTTCGGCTTTCCGGTAATGGTATGCCGGGATAAAATCTTCGTGCTGCAGCCGTATGCCTTCCCGCTGCGCCTGCTCTTCGCTGATTTCCCGCAGCCGTTCGAGCCGTACGTCCGTCACCCGCAGGAACAGCCGCGCCGCTTCCTTCGGCATATGGATCGAAGGATGCCATCGCGGCACCTGCCGGTCATTGTCTGCTTTGTAGGCATATATATCCGGCGCGACCTTTGCCCACGTTTCACGTACCCAGAGGATATCGCCGGCCGCATAAGGCATCCGCCGCTCCGCGAGATATTGGGTGATGCCGTCTTCATTGATTCCTTCTACGGTATATGTACGGGCATTATGATCGATCGTATCCGAAAGCGGAACCGTAAGTTTGTTTGCATCCCTGCATATCCGCCGCGTCACGGTTTTACTTCCCGAAAGGATCGCACGGACCATATCCGTGTTGAATAAGATCGGTCTCACTTCAATCTGCCTCCTTGAATTCTCCGTTCTCCACCGTGTACCACGTGTCCGGCCTGATCCTTTCGCCGTCTACGACTGCGGCCTTCCACTCGGCAATGTCATACGAATCCTTCTTTTCCACACACACCACCAGCACGCTGCCGATGCCGCCCCTGACTTTGGCATGTTTCCCGCGCGCCGCCGCGACGCCGTTTTCTCCGGCAGACGAGGAACCGCGGGAGGCGGAAACGCCATAATCGCCCGCAGATGCGCTGCCATAATCACCCGCAGATGCGCTGCCACGCTCGCCCGCAGATGCGCTGCCATACTCGCCCGCAGATGCGCTGCCATACTCGCCCGCAGATGCGCTGCCAAACTTGCCCGCAGATGCGCTGCCATACCTGCCCGCAGATGCGCTTTCCCTGTCTCCTGCGGCGTTTGTTTTTGCAGGGTCGCACCGTGAACGGACGTATTCAAAGTGCAACTTGCAGATCTGTTCCGTGCTCAGTTCCGCACCAATTTTGATTTTCTTTCCTACGACCTTGCTGTCTTCGGGGCTCCGCTGTCCGTTGTCCTCGATTTCGACTTCACAGTACCGGCTTGTTGCGGGCGCGTAATGGCTGAAGCAGTCGAGCGGATTTTCACACGCGTGGAACCCGATGCGGCACAGGTCCGCCGCGGCGGTTTCGTACTCCTTTCCGATCTCATATTGGAATCCCCTGCATGTCATATCCTTATTGAATCCCTTGTATGCCTTCATTTTCTTCCTCCATTTCCTTTCTTATCGCATCGAATACCGGATAAAACTGCTGCGGCACTACGGCGTTTCCGAGGCATCGGTTTCTGTCCATTGCGCCGGAAAACCCATCATCCGCTCGAGTAACAAGGGGTTTAACAGGTTCGTCGTTCCAGGCGTAAAAGCGTCCGCCAGTATCTCCAGATTGTTCAGAAACACGGAATGCCGCGTCCCACTCGGACGGACATGCGTTTTTCGTCCGCAGAATCTCTTCGCCGTCGTATGATCGTACCCTTTGCACAGATTGGCGGTCGGCGTGGGCAACAATCGCCACTCTTTCTCTCCGGTGCACCGCTCCGGCGTCGGAAGCGCGTATAACACACCATCCGACAGCATACCCCAGAGCGGCAAAGTCCCGCAGAACTCCTCGAAAGAACCGTCCAGCTTCGCTTGACAGTAATCCCCGTACATTTTCAGCCACGACCCATTCCGGCTCAATCTCGCCAATGACACGCCGCATTTCCGGCCAGAGATCACGCTCATCACCAGATGCTTTACGTTTTCCCGCAACGCTGTGCGGCTGGCAGGGGAACCCCCCTGATATACAATCCACCGTCCGCAGTCCCGTCCTTGCATAAAAATCCTCCTTTGTCAACGTCCGTATGTCCCGCCAGCGCGGTACGTCCGGCCAGTGCTTTTCCAGCACGCGTGTAGGATATTCCGCCCACTCGCACTGTCCGACCGTGCGGAACCCCGCCCATTCGGCGGCCAGGTCAAGGCCGCCGATGCCGGTAAACAGGGACAGGTGCGTGGGACACAGCCGCTTCATGCTTCCTCGCTCCCTTCCGCGATGATCTCCTCCATTGTCATCTGGCCTTCCGCGTTCGGATCTTCCAGCCACCAGCGCATAACGTCTTCGGCGTTATGCCACAAATCCGATTTCAAACCCTTTGCGCGTCTCGCATCCAGCATCCGCTCAAACGCATGCAAATATGCCTGCCTGTACTTCGGCCAGCGCGCAAATTCATTTACACGTGCAACATAACCGGCCATCGGACAGCCGACGCAGCCAACGCGTGTATATCCCATCCCATACAGCGGATTCGTGCATATATGATTGTCGTGTATGTACTGCCACACATCCGCATCCGTCCAGTCAATCAGCGGATTGGTCACGCGCGTACCCTTGAGCCGGCAATCCTCATACAGACGGCGGGATTCGTCGTTAAGGTATCCGCAGGCCGTGTCTGCGGTATGCTGCGGGTAAAGGCCGTAGTCCGGGCAGGTATGTTCGATTTCCGGCGGGAGTGTTTCGTCGTATCGGATGCACGACGTACTTTCCACAGAGAACGCCGATGCCCAATCACCGTTGACGAAATACTGGAGTTCGCCGTCCTTTCTCCGCACGTATCCCGTCCCGCCCTTGACGACCCGCTTTGCGTTGACCGGCTCCGGCACGTCTGCGGAATAGGTTTCGTCGAACACTTTGGACATATACACGACGTCATAGGTCTCGAACCCGTTCCACCACCGTACATCGTCGCCGAGGTGCTTATGGTAGCCGGACAGCTTCATCAGCGCGAGGTTCGGAAAGTTGTGTCCGTCTACGTCGATCAGCCCGATCGTCATTGCTTATGGCACCTCCAATGAATAAGTATGTGCTGCGCAACACTTGTTTTCTGTCGGTGTTTGTGATATTATGATGATAATATTACTAAAAGGGGGAAATATTGTTGGAAGAACGTTTGCTGCAGTGCTACTTAAAGTATTTGAAAGATAGTCACAAGTCCGATAAGATTCTTGATTTTATCAGAATGCTTATAATTCCTATGCTTTTATGGCTCGTCGCTTTGCTCTTGACGGTGCCGAGTTTGGCGTTCTCTGCTACGCACCCCTATATCACATTGTTTTGTTTCGCTCTTCAGCTCTTCTTCATATATTCAATGCGCGAATATGTCAATCGTTTCAATATTCAAAACAGCGTAGCATCGTTTGAAAACTACAGGCAGCATTGCGAAGAATTGGCGCGTTGGCTGCGCAGCAAATGCAAAATTGACCCCGAAAGCGTGATTATGCAGGAAATGATCCCCAAAATCAAATGTATGGCAGAAGAAATAAAGACTGAAAGAGAAAAAAAGGAAAGCCGCACAGAAAAGATTCTTTACGCAGTTCTGATTCCGATTGTATTGATTATTCTTACAGAACTGGTGAGAGACAAAGACTTTGCGGAGGTGCTTAGCGTTTCCGTCAGGATTTTGGCCATTTTCTTTCTGCTTTACGTTGTGATACAAGGTGTTGTAAATATAAAGGTTGGCGGATTACATAAAAAGGAAGAGCAATTCAAACGCTTTGCCGCTGATCTTCGAGCTGTACAGAATTTCCGACGTTTGGAACAATATTCGGATAACCACGACAACCATCCAGAAAGCTGATATCGCTTTTCAGAAATTCACAGACTTCCTTGTGAAAGATCAATGCTACGGGAATGCTTTTTGGCTGGTGTTGTAGATATGCATTCAATGCTGCCGCATAGGGAGCAGGCAGTTCGGCCATTGGCCGAACTGCTACCAGCCTCGATTCCCCAAGACGCGCAACGCCAACCCGCAGCCTCCGAACAGCGCCAGCCCAAAAGCGGCCTGCGCAAAGGCTTGTCCGGCCGGTACGGAGCCGCAGTCGAGCGCGCCCGCCGAGCCGATCAGCAGCACAAGTCCGGCGGTCATCGACATGCCAAGCAGTTTCTTTGCGAACTTGGCTCGCTTTTTCATTACGGGGTTGGCTATCGGCTTAACTATGATATGCTTCATCATTTTCCACTCCTTGCGACAAGCAGCATCGCTACGATGCGTTTGCTGTAAAAACGCCGTGTTTCCTCGTCTGCGGGATATAAACTGTATGTCTCCCTCTCATAGTTTGGATATCCGTAAAATAATCCGCCGAGCTGTCCATTGGTATCCGGCTCGATGAGGCGTATCATCCGGGCGCCGGGCTTTTTTCTGGATGCGCCTACGTCTATGTATTGCTCTCGCATTTTGCTTCCCCCTTGATTCGGTGGTATTCTCTCGCGACAATGCGCGCGATTTCGTCGAGCACCGCCTTTTCGGCCGTATCATCCGGCAGATCGTCGTAGATCGGTATGTCGTCCGTCGGCTCGCCGGATTCGTCACGGTATAGGATAGTGCCGATTTGTACTTTCATTGCTGCTTCTCCTTTTAATGTTTTAATGCGTATATTTGATCTTTTTCATTTTGGATGATCTTCTCTGTAAACTTCATCATGTTGCACTTTGTCTTGCACTTTGTCTGTACGATAAAATAAATGAGTCGGGTCAATGTCTGGAAAAAACATTTTTGTAATAGCGATTGCCTCATCCCACGAAAATGAAACCGAACCGGACAGTTTGTTATAGAATGAACGTGGAGAAATTCCGATTCTTTTTGCCATTGTAGTTTTTTTTATTCCACGCTTTGCAATCTCACTTTCCAGCGTTGGATATGTCACATTCATGCTTTGATGCTCCTTTCGAAAAAATTGCAGTTAATTGATGTTTTGGCTATATTATAATCAGTTAAATGCTGTTTGTCAATAGAGAAATTGCATTTTTTTGCAGTTTTATGCTATTTTTTTCTTGACAATCGGAAATTGTTGGCTATAATTGTTTTTAGGGAGGCAGATATGGGATTTGAGATTATAAACAAGTTAAAAAAAGAACAGAACTTAACCAACGCACAACTCGCCGATCTGTCTGGTGTTACACTTAGCACGCTTGATAAGATTACGTCAGGAGCTAACAAGAATCCAAAGCTCGACACATTGCAAGCAATTTGCCGCGTTCTTGGGTGTACATTGAACGATTTTATGGACGAGCAGACACACAGATGTGTAACACATATATCGAACGAAGCATTACGTTTGGCACGAGATTACGATACTGCGCTGGACGACAGAGGACGCAGGACAATTCGCAACGTAATGGACTTTGAGGTCGGCTACGCCGCACAGCGTGCCGAAAAAGAAAAAGCCGAACGCAAGTCGGCTTTACAGAATCACCAAGAGGATACATCTGAGGAAATTGCCATTTATATCACGACATTATACCACCAGCCCGTGAGTGCCGGAAACGGCGAATCGTCGGAATATGATTACTCGGAAACCGTACAGCTCAAGAAGATGCCGCCGAACGGGACTTCATATATCGTGCCCGTTCAAGGGGACAGCATGGAGCCTTTGTTCAGCGACGGCGACAAAGTTTTTGTACGCGCCCAGATCGACATCGAACCCGGGCAGACCGGCGTGTTTTTTATGGATGGTCAAATGTGGATCAAGGAGCTTGGAGACGGTGTGCTGCTGTCACACAATCCCAAATATCCGCCGCGCCCGATGACGGACGACATCCGCTGTCAGGGGCTTGTGCTCGGCGTGTGTGACGAGAGCTATTTTGTGTGATAAGCTGTTTGCAAAATATAATTTCAATATAAAAAATAGGGGATGTTGTTATGTCCAAGCAGAAAAAGAGCAGTCCTGCGTGGAAGCGCGTGTTGAAACGGCACTGGAAGTTGTTTTTTGTTGTTTTCTTTCTGCTCGGCGGTCTTGGAAATATAGGGAACGAGATTGCGCCGGTCATTCTTGGCTGTGTACTGGCGGTTGCTTTTTTGTGCTGGTGGGCGATTCTTCTGTGGCGCAAGCGGCGTGAAGAAATTGAAGCCGCGGAAAAGAAAAAGAGAGCCGACGAAGAACGCCGTTTGCGCCTTGCAAGTATCCGCGAGCGCACCAATTCGAGTATGGAATCGTCTATATCTCCCTCTCGGCGTTCGGATACGGAGATCACCGAACGGTCAGAGGCGGACGCATCCGCTTTTTCTTTCCAAATCGAATTTGACGGCATCAAGTTTGACGATGGAGAAAACACTTCAAATCATTCGTTCAAAAAGGATGTGCTGCAAAAAACAGCTATCAATAATGGCAAAGCCATTGCGCAGACGACGGATTATGTCGTGCTGGATGTGGAAACGACGGGGATAGACCGCAAGAATGACCGAATGGTAGAAATCGCAATCCTTGAAATTGCGAACGGCAACATCGTCGATCAATACCAAACGCTTGTCAATCCCGGCATTCCCATCTCGCCGGGCGCTTATCAGGTTCATGGCATTTCAGATGCCGATGTTGCGTCTGCGCCGAAAGCAGAGCACATTGCGGCCGAGATTGCGGATCGCCTGAGAGGGAAGCCTGTCGTTGGGCACAGTGTCACCTTCGATCTTGATTTTGTTGAGGAGGCATTTCGCGATGCCGGCATCACGGAAAAACTGTCTTATATAGATACGCTTTCGTTTTCCCGAAAACTTTTTCCGACATTTCCTAAATACGGGCTTCAAGAGTTGCTTTCTCTGTTGAATATTGAAAAGGGGGAGGCGCACCGTGCGCTCGGAGACGCAATTTCGACCTACCGTCTTTTCGAACGCTGCAAGGACGAATGGAACCGGCAGGCTGCCGAAACAGCCCGTCTGATGCGTATCCAAAAAGAACAAGAAACGCTTGAGCGCCGCACAAAATATGCAAACTCTCCACTCTTGGATTGTGTTTTCGTTTTTACCGGTAATTTTTCTATGCCAAGAGGTGAAATTGAAGGAACGGCATCAACGGTCGGCGCGTTGGTCAGGACAGCGGTATCCGGCAAAACCGATTATCTCGTTGTAGGCGACACATCCGATATTCCTGACCGCAGAAAGCTCGTGAAAGCGGAGGAAATCATCAAAAAGGGTGGGAAACTGCAAAAGATTACAGAGGCAGAATATTTTGCTATGATTGAAAAAGCACGCATTTCCTGTGCATAAAAAAGCGGCGCAGAGACATATCGCATCTCTGCGCCGCAAGGGTTCGGTGGTTCGGCCGATGGCCGGACTTCATTTCGTTTTTCGGGTTGAATTATCTGCGGATTCCGTAATCGTTGGCCAGCGTTTCCTGCAAAGCCTGTGAAAAATTGACGCCCTGCTCCACTGCTCGCGCGTTCATCCAAGCCGGCAGCGTGATTGTACGGCTCACTGACCGATTTTCCTGTGCCAAACGGATCGGCTGCATATGGACGTCGATCAGCACAGCCACTTCGTTTTCGTCCAGTTTCAACGTGTTTAGGGACGACGGCTCGGGGATTTCGTCTCCGTCCCTCTCCATTACCCACAGGTGACCGCCAAGCGCCTCGCGGCCGCAGTCGATGGCTTCGTCGTCGGTTTCGCCACAGGACGCGCAGCCGGGCAGGTCGGGAAAGGTTATGGCGATTTTCCCCTTATCCTCATAGGTCAGAATCGCCGGGTATACATATCTGTTTTTCTTTTTCATAACGTATTGCTCCTTCTGTAATCCATATATTCGCAGTTCGGTCTTTGATCAAACTGCCCGATAGCGGTGCGGGGGTTACGGGAACCGTAACCCCGACTGCTGTGCAATGCTTGCAAGTGTTTTTCGCGGGATGTCTTTGGCCGGATGCTTGACGGTTACTTTACCGGGTATGTTCGGATGTTTGAAATGGTGATGGCTTCCGACCGTTGCCGTCAAATACCATCCATTTGCTTTTAAGATTTTGATGACTTCCCGTGACGAATAACTTTTCATCTCCTTCCTCCTTATGTATATATTATAACACATATTATTATATTTGTCAAGGGCTTTGACTAATATTTTTCTATTTGTTGTTTGGCGAAAGAAGGTATATGCGGATGAATGCGGTCATCTATGCGAGATACTCGTCGGATAAGCAAACGGAGCAGTCCATTGAAGGACAACTTCGAGAGGGATACGCCTATGCGGAACGAATGGGGATCACGGTCGTCGGCGAGTACATTGACCGAGCCGTCAGCGGCACGAGTGATCAGAGACCTGATTTTCAACGGATGATTTCGGACAGCATCAAGCGGCAGTTTGAAGCCGTAATTGTTTGGAAACTGGATCGATTTGCACGGAACCGCTACGATTCCGCAATTTACAAATCCAAACTCAAAAAAAACGGTGTGCGCGTGTTTTCCGTTACGGAGGGAATCGGCGACGGCGATGAATCGATTATCCTCGAAGCAGTGCTTGAGGCGATGGCGGAGGTGTACTCCAAGCAGCTTGGACAAAATGCCGCACGCGGTATGCGCGAGACTGCAATGAAGGGGCTGTGTACGGGTGGTCAGATTCCGCTCGGGTACGCTGTCGGTGAAGACCACAAGCTCCATATCGATTCCAAGACCGCACCGGCTGTGCAATTGATCTATACGCTGTATGCGGATGGTCAATCGAAAACACAGATAGCAAATGAACTCAACTCGCGGGGTTTTCGTACAAAGACAGGGAAGCCTTATAACTGCAATTCATTTTATCGAATTTTGACCAATCCTATGTATTACGGAAATTATACATATAAAGGTGAAGTGCTGCGGGAATGTCCGGCGATTATATCAAAAGCATTATACGACAAATGCCAAGAGAGGAATGACGTTGTAAAAAGGAGCAGAGGAATGAAAATATCCGAAGTAGAATGGCTACTGCGAGGCAAGTTGTATTGCGGCCATTGCGGTACGCAGATGACCGGCGATTCAGGAACCAGTCGGACAAACGAGAAATACTATTATTATACTTGCCATAAGCACAAGCGTTATAAAGACTGTGATAAAAAATCCGAGAAAAAAGAACAGCTTGAACGCGCAGTATGCCAAAAAACGGTCGAGTATGTGCTGCGCGAGGATCGAATTGAGTATATTGCAGAGCGCGTGGTAGAGCAGTATGAGAAAGAATTTGATGCATCGACGATAAAAGAAAAAGAAATGTCGCTCTCGAAGCTGAACATTGAGTTAGATAAGTGTGCCGAAAGTCTGATGAATACAACGATCCGATCGGTTGTTGATCGTATTAACGCGCGAGCCGAGGAATTAGAAGCTGCCAAGTCCGAACTGGAGCACGAATTGGCGCAACTGCGTATTACCAGCAAAGCGCGCATCACGGTCGACGAAATCATGACCTTTCTGCGCGGTTTTTGTTCCGGCGATGTAGATGACATCCAGTTCCGTCGCAAAATCATTGATACATTCATCAATGCTGTGTACGTTTTCGATGACAAATACGTGATTTATTATAATGTTCGGGATTGTAAGCAGGTCACTTACTCCGACATGCTTGCCTCAATTCACGCGCCATCGGATATGTCAGTGCACGGTTCGGATTGTCTATTATATGGGGAGCCAGAGAAAGCCCGTAAACACTACGTTTACGGGCTTTTACTTTTTCAAAAAAACATTTCGAACGAGGTTTTATAGTTCATATGCCTGAAAAGCAGGCGTGTGAGCGATAACCTAAAACTATGTCACGGATGCATTGCACATTGTTCTTTTCTCAAAGAAAAACCTTTGAAACCTTCTGCATATTTTGCGGAAGGTTTTTTATTTATCTAACATACTACTTTAGAGGTGATAAAAATGATCAGCGAAAATATGTATCGAAAAAATATTAAGCCAGGAATCATAGTGGACATTGTTTTAAAGCAAGACCAAGGTACAGCCCGTCTGGTCAGGGGAAGAGTGAAGAGGGTTCTAACAAATAAGCCCTATCATTCAAGAGGCATCAAGGTTGAATTGTATGACGGCAAGATCGGACGGGTACAGAAAATAATAAATGGTGTGACAAATAAAGAAGTATTAGTTGAAAGTGTATGTACTTCCAGTCAGGGAGGGGGTTGTTGATAAACAAAAACTGTTTTTTTGCTCTTGGTCGGGCGGAGCGGATAGTATGGCAACCGCTTTGCTTGCTCTAAAGTATAGTGAACCATTGACGGCGTTAGTATACTGCGAAGTTATGTTCGATCAGAATATAAGCGGCGAATTGCCAGAGCACGCCGAGTTTATTCATAATGTGGCCATTCCTTGGTTTGAGAACAGAGGTGTTAAGGTCGTACATCTAAAATCAGATAAGACTTTTTTAGATGTATTCTGGCATAAAATAAAATCAGGGAAGAACGCGGGAAAGATTCAAGGGTTTCCTTCTCCCGGCTTTTGCAAGGTTCAGGATAGATGCAAAGCCCCTCCGTTAGATAGATTTTACCGTAATCACAAAGGTGCAACGCAGTATATTGGGTTCGCGAAGGACGAAGACGAAAGATTATTAAAGCTAAATGGCTCCAAGCTTTCCTTATTGAGTAAATACGGATATACGCAAAAGGATGCTCGGGAAATATGTAGAAAAAATGGGCTTCTATCCCCTATCTATGAATTCTGTAAACGCGGAGGGTGTTTCTTTTGTCCGAATGCCAGTGACAATGAATTTAGGCATCTGAGAAAGTACCACAGAGAATTATGGGATCGATTGCTGGAACTGCAGCAGGTTCCAAATGTAGTGTACCCCGGCCGGTTCCGTAAGAATGATAATATTATCTGTATGGAGTCCAGATTTGATTTAGAAGATCGGCAGTTGAGTCTGTTTGACTGCTTACCAACAGCAGGCTCTGAGGATGCGTTGGACAAGAAATGAAAAGCGTCACGATCTATAAACAGAAGCCCCGCCGGGTTAAGCCCGGCGGGGCTTCTTATGTTTAGTTCAGATATAAGATTTTATCTTTGAGGAAAAGTATCCTTTGAGCGTGGTTATGCTTTTAGAAATCGCAGAAGATATCATATAAAACTCGAAGACAACTAATTATCCGTTATTTTCATTTGAAACGGCGATGTCGCAGTACCATCGGTTTGCAGTATAAGTGATCCCTATACCGATGTAACTATATTCACTGCTGCCGACGTAGGACCAATGACCTGAACTGTTAAAAAACATATTGGCGATGTGCTGTGCGACTTCATCGATCGTGCCGATTTTTCCGAATTGTCCGATGGCTTCTCTTGCACAGGGCCGATAATAAGGTTCGCCGTCCAGACCATGAACAGATGGATCGACATATTCGCCATATTTTAAAGCAGTTGCAGCTGCGCGCACATCATTGGTATCATGTGCAAAATTTGTGACAAGCTGTTTGCTTCGATATTTGGCATATTCGCTCAGCCCCGGCAATTGTGTGGCGGGAGAGGCTCCTTGAGAAGCGCGGTATTCATTGATATACTTGACGACCGCTTTTGCAATCTCCGCATGGTCATTTTCTGTTGCATAAACAGTTGGCGTCCAGATGCTGCCGGAGGATGGTTCTTCAGATTCAACGGGGGACTGGGAAGAGATATCGGCGGGAGGGGTTGAGGATGCTGGACTTTCTGTATTTTTTGAAGCGCTGCTCGAATTGGTGGGAGAAGGGTCATCAGGTTCCGATATAACGGTTTGCGCAGAAGAGGAAGGCGCATTTTCCGATTTGGAAGAGGTATTCTTTAGTTCGCTATTAACATTGGCTGATTCAGAAGAAGTATTCGTTTCAGAGGAAGCCCCGCTGTGGTGAGATTCGGGTTCTGAAGACTGCAGAACGGCAGAGGCCGAATCGGATGAAGAGGAAGCGATCTCTGACGTAATGCATCCGTTTAGAAGCATTATTAGAAGTAGGGAAAGAATAAAAAATTTCATACGCATTTTAAAACCTCCTGTTCTCTTCATTTTTTATCAATTACATTTGTTTGATAACTGGATACAGTTATCTATCCAATAATTTGTTTCCTTCGTTATGATAGCAGAATAACATTCCAATTTTTCTTTGTCAAACTCGTATATAGCGAAATAGAACATTCAACACCCTTAATGGGTTATCATTTTGCGATGTATACCTATTCTTCATACTACTATAGAACACTGCCTGACGAACTGGAGACATGAAAATGGATGTTCCGTATGTTTCAGAGAGAAAGGCTAAAATCAGTCAAAGAATTTAGCTTGTAAGCTGATTTCGAAAAGTGTTCAGGAAGCCAAAAAATTTGGAAAAGGAGGAGTTTCAATTTGATAGATGAAGAATACCTGAGCCGTCCTTTGTTGGAGGGCGTAGAATACTGTATTACAGAAGATCTTATTAAAATCGCGAGCAGCCACACAGAGTATATTAACCTCAAACGCTTCATACCGCTGGATATTGAGTCTCTTTTGGAGCAATACGGTGAAGTCCTGAAGATGGCTAAGAAACGCAAGGCGAAGATCTCATACAAAAGGCATCTTCGTAAAAAGATTTTGGAAAATCGAGACGAGTATAGAAATGACTACTTGGAAGCCCAGAGATTATTTGGATTGATGACCGCTGTGGCAAAGGAAATTCAGAAACGGGGCCTGCATTTCGGAACAACCGACGACGCAGTCCTCAGGAAACTCTGGGATTACAAAGCACCATATTTAGCTTTGTTTTGTGGAAATCGAAGTATTTCAGCGATCCGGGACATAAAAAGTGCGCTTGACGAATATTCAAAATCGCTTTTGGACACGGACTCCGCAGACTTAACCATCTATATGTAAGATCAATGCCAGCGAATTTTTTGAGATGACAGGAAAATAAACGGAACATCAGAATCGAGGGGAAGGGCGATTGCCCTCTTCCTTTTTTGAACACGCATAGAAAGGATTTTTTATGGCAAAGAAAAAAATATTTATGGATGAACCTAGCAAAGAGTTTAACGCTATATTTCGCACGCTCATCGGACGGCAATCCGGGCATACCGTTTGGCAGGATTTTGTAACCTCATTTGCCTGCCTCATATCTATGTCTGTAACGCCTGAGCATTTCAAGGTGCGTAAAGAACGGTATGAAAATATCCGTAAAAAATATACGGAAAAGGAGCGAACAGCACTCGACGAACTTTATCGAACAACGATTTCTATTGTCGAGAAAAATTCAGATCAGGATTTTCTTGGGGAAACCTATATGCGCCTTGATTTTGGCAATAAAAACCGCGGGCAGTTCTTTACGCCCTATCATATCAGTAAAATGATGGCAAAGCTGAACGGCTCGTGCGATGAAGAAATCAAGGAAAAAGGATATGCTTTAGTAGGGGATCCTTGCTGCGGTTCTGGCGGACTCCTGATCGCTTTTGCAAATGAATTGAAGCTAAAATACGACGATATCAGTTCAGTTGTTTTTTTCGCTGCGCAGGACATTGATTACACGGTATCGATGATGTGCTACATTCAATTGTCTTTGATTGGCTGCGCCGGGTATGTGGCCGTTGGTAATTCTCTTATCAATCCGGTTCCGGATTTGACAAGCGAGACTACATGGGTCACTCCAATGTGTTACAGCAAGGTATGGCAGGACAGATTCAATAAAAAGTATGAAGAGATAGTGAGAAGGGATGAGGAAGCGGCATGAACGCGGCGAAAAAAATGGAAATGGACTGTGATGGGTTTAAGCTTAGGGGAAATGCGCATAAAATGGTGTGTCCAAATGGCTGCAATACAAACTTCACCACTACCGGACATATTATGCAGGAATGGGAAGTGGACTGTAAAGGGAATTTTGTGAGGGTTACGGATGAATGCTTACAGATGACGCACGGAGCGGACTTCGACAACATCTGGACCTGTATTGTGTGCGGATCAGAAGGTGTACCGGAGACAATAGAATAAACGGCTGCTTTTACTACGGCCACCGCTTTTGTACAACTGCACCATCCCGACAGGGGATATTCTATCAGTTAAAATGAAATCTTTCCTATTCTGCACGCACAATCGCGGGTGCTGGATAACCCGAAATGAAGGTTGAAAATTGCCCTCTTTCTGCCCCTAATGAAAAATCCTGCTCGTACCATTCGGTATGGGCGGGATTTTTATTTTTGTGACCGCTCAAAAGAAAAAACATCATACTATCACCAGAAAGGCGGTGGTTGAAATGATTTATTCAGTTCAGAGCGGAAGCAGGCCTGAAAAAAACCAAGGGGAATCGGTAAAGATATCTACCGGCCGGCAGAAAGGAAGGAAATTATGAAGACAAAAAATAAGCGAAGTTTCAAGTGGATATCAGTCCTGTTGTCGATGGTGATGCTGCTGACATCCGTGCCGTTAACGGCATGGGCGGCTCCCGCGTCGGACATTCCGAAGGAAATGCTCGATAATGTTTATTTGGACGCACTGGCTTACACTGGATATGATGTGCAGGCCCAGATGGATGATGGCACAATCTATAAAAAGTACACCGGAAGCGTTCCGGCCTCGATTCGGTCAAATATCGGTTATGGCCTCGGGCCGACTGGAACGGAGACAAGGGCAGATCCCAGCACAGTCTCGGGCAGGGCTCCTGACATCACAAGGTTTGAGTCAGACGGATTATGCTGTGCCTCATATATATCCTATGTGTACTTTAACTATCTCCCCAACGTAGTTGGAATGGATACGTCTGGGCTTCCAAGGCCGACCAACCTCCAGTCTGCAGTCGCTTATAATACAGCGGCGAACAGCTGGGTGGCAAGTGGGAAAGGAAGACGCATCAGCTTTACGCAGAATTCAGACGGCAATAATTTTGTACCTGCCGAGCCGATTCCGATTGGCTCATTGATTGTTTTTAAGCACATACCAACAGGGGCCGTCGCCCATGTTGCGATCTATGCAGGTTATTATAACGGGCAGCACTTTGTGACGCATGTGGGAAATGAGCGCGGACCGGAATTCTGCACGATTGTTGGGATGTCAAAAGGGGATTACCCTGAAGCGGTCGTTCAGGTCGTTGTCCCAGATATCCTGGAGGAAAGCGGAAAGATCCAGGTGCAGAAAAATGACACCGATGGAAAAGGTCTTTCCGGCGCCTATTTTGTAGCGACATCTGTGACCGACAGCAATTTGCAATACACTATTGGGCCGACAAACGATGCAGGTTTTGCAGAAAGCAAGGATGAGATCCCGTACGGGCAGTATAGAATTTATGAATCTGTATTTCCAGAAAATCACAGGGCATATGGGCAAAAAGAATGGTATGTAACAGTCGGTGCTGAAAACGATGGCGTCGCGAAGTTTAATGCGGTTAATGAACTGATTCCCGGCTCGGTAAAAATAGTTAAAGAGTCGGAGGATGGGAATGTTTCAGGCAAGGAGTTTCATATTTCCGGCAATGGAATCGACAGGGATGTGATAAGCGGATCCGACGGTACGATCACAATACCGGAGTTGAAGCCGGGCGTGTATACCGTAAGTGAACGGGAGTACCCGGATTATGTGCCGCAGGATCCTCAAACTGTTACCGTAGTGTCTGGGGAAACGGCAATTGTGACCTTTAATAATCTGCTCCGCAGGGGCGATTTAACTGTAACGAAAACGGCAGAAGACGGATTTGTGGAAGGCAAGGAGTTCCGCCTGTTTGGAACATCAGATACAGGACAGCCCGTCAATATGTACGCTGTTTCAGACTCCACAGGCAAGGCGTATTTCAAAGCTGTCCCGATTGGAACATACACGTTATCAGAGGAAAATGTTGAGGCCAAGTACGTTATTCCGGAAGATCAGACAGTGGAAATATTCTGGAAAGATACAACTCAGGCTTCTTTTGATAACATATTGAAGAAATGGCGCGCGGATATCTATAAGCTTGATTCCGAGTTGTCAAGGGACAAAGAAGAAAAACAAAAATCAATGTCCGACGGGAGTTTTGACCGATTGGAAGAGCTTGCGTATCCGTATGGGCAAAGCCAAGGTGACGCTTCCCTTCAAGGGGCGGTCTATGGCGTATACCAGAACGGCGAGCTTCTGAAAACGTACACCACTTCTGAGGATGGCCATATTCTGACCGATTGGTTCGTGTGTGGAAGCGGCTATGCAATCCGTGAAATCAGCAGCAGCACAGGGTATCTGCTCGATGATACCGTGTATTACCCCTACACTTATGCAGATGGATACACCAATGAGTTTAATATAGTTTGTTTAGATGTATATGAAACGTTAAAGAAAGGCAACATCGTACTGGTAAAACACAGCGATGACGGTTCGACGCAAATTGAAAATCCAGAGGAGGGAGCGCAGTTTCATGTATACCTGAAATCTTCAGGCAGTTATGAAGCCGCCAAAGAAACAGAACGCGATAGTATTACAATTGACAAAAATGGATTCGGCGTCAGCAAGGACTTACCTTACGGGCTTTATGTCGTCGAGCAGGTCAGCGGTAAAGAGGACGCAGAGATGATGGAACCCTTCGAGGTTATGATAGAAGAGCATGCCGAAATTTATTCCTTTATTATCAATAATGCGCCAGTTACAGCGTTAATTGATATTGTAAAAAAGGACGCTACTACCGGCAAAATTATCCCGGCCGCAGGGGTTGGCTTCAAAATCAAAGATATGGCAACCGGAGAGTTCATCCGGCAAATTGTGAACTATCCTACTCCGATGGAGCTGGACATTTTCTATACCAATGAAGCTGGGACGCTTCGCCTTCCAGAAGCGTTGGCCTACGGCGATTATCAGCTTATCGAAGTAACGGCAGGTGGTGCAGAGGGATATGTGCTCGATAGTATGCCTGTGCCGTTTACCGTTGACGGCACAAAAAAGGTTGTTACTGTAGAAAAACAGAACGAACCGCAGATGGGAACCGTAACCATTGAAAAGAGTGGCGAAGTATTTGCGTCTGTTTCCGAGCAAGACGGTGTTTATACGCCTGTGTATTAGGAACAGGGATTGGAAGGCGCCGTATTCAGCATTTACGCTGTGGAGGATACTTACACTTTGGACGGCAGCTTGCGCTACGAAGAGGGCGAAAAAATAGCAACCTTAACCACAGGTACCGCAATTGGAAAAGGTTCTGCAAAAATTACTGCGGTTGCAGCAGACGGAAGCGGTAAAAGTGCTTCTTGTGTAATCTCTGTAACGAAAGATATCCTTGTGTCTTCTGTTTGTATTTCTCCCGATACAAAAACTATGACTGCAGGCAAATCCGCCTATTTCTATGCGACAGTATGTCCTGTCAATGCAACGAACCGATGCGTAACATGGAGCAGTGATGATCCGGCAGTTGCTACGGTAAACGCTGTCAGCGGTCTTGTCTATGCGCAGAAGGCCGGTTCTACTGTTATTCGAGCTACTGCGCAGGACGGCAGTGGTATCGTGGGTAGCAGCAGACTTACGGTAATGAATACGATTTGTGTAGGAGATATTACCCTTAGTCGTACCAATCTCGTGCTTTATAAGGGGAATACCCATCATTTGAGCGCAACGGTTTGTCCTGCGAATGCGACGACAAAAACGGTTCGTTGGCGAAGCAGCAAGTCATCTGTAGTAGCTGTAAATACTTACTCAGGTCTTGTAACGGCTAAAGCTGCAGGCAAAGCGTATGTATATGCAGAAGCACAGGATGGCAGCGGTGTTAGTGCTTGCTGTGAAATCGTTGTCAAGCAGACGGTCGTATGTTGTGCGGAAGAAACTCCGGATATCAAGGTTCCAGAAAGCACTTTTGCGGATCCTGTTGACGTGTATAGCGGTGCTCATTTGCTTAATAATACTGTAATGTCATTGTTCGGAGGTCAGGGGATTCAATTTGCTGCTCATTACAACTCAACTCACCTGGCATGTGGTGTGCTTGGTTCTGGGTGGTACCATGATTTTGAAAAGCATATTGAGATGAATGGTTGTGAGGCGTATGTCTACAATAATCCTGCTATCTTCTCACGCTATACAGCGGAAAGCGAAGGCTGTACAACCTTCACTTGCTGCAGTGCAAATAAGAACGGATATGTATTAACTGTGGATGATTCTAGTCAATATCCGTATATTATTGATTGCAATTCCATGAAAACAGAATATTACAATGCTAAGGGCGATCTTGCCAAAATCGTCGATCATCAGGGCTTTGAAACCTTGATTGAGTATTCAGATCTTCAAATCACGATTACTGACGGGGTATCTGGAAAGAAGATTTACCTGGATCAGGATGCAACCTGTAAGATCGTTCGTGTACATGACGATGCCGGCAGAGAAGCTACAATTGCCTATAGTGATAATTATCTCACTTCAATTTGCGATGTAAATGGCAACACACTAACCTATACATATGATGAAGATGGCAGAGTCAAGACTGGTGTCGATTCTAAGGGTATTTGTTATTTTGAAAATACTTATGATGACTATGGACGTGTGATTGAACAGAAGGATGCAATTGCAGGATCCGTAAAGTCGGTATTCGTATACGATGATGACATTCGAATTACTACAGACCGCAACGGGAAACAGAGCATTCGTGAGTATGACTGCAACGGTTTGCTGATTCGTCATACGGATGAAAATGGTAATAGCAAGATCTATGAGTACGACGAACGTTTCAACATCGTTAAAGAAACCGACGCCAAAGGCAAATCGGTTGTCAAGGTCTATAACAGTTTCAATAAGCCTACCGAAATCACAGACCGTAATGGAAATAAGACCTGTTACACGTATGATGCGAAAGGAAATGTAACGAAGGTGTGTTATCCTATCGTGAATGGTGTTGTACCCGAAGAAAGCTTTGTTTACAACAGCCGCAATCAAATCACGCAGCACACCGATATTAGAGGTACGGTAACGCTCTATACCTACGATGTAAATGGCATGCCTGCAACGAAGAAGATTGGCAGTAAAAATGCGGTTGTTTATTCTTACGTGGGTGGATTGCTGAAGTCTCAAATAGACGCGGTGGGGAATACCACAAGATATGCTCATAACAGCATTGGTCAGATTTGTTCTATTACCGATGCGGATAACAAGGTAACGGAGTATATTTATGACAACAGCGGAAACCTGCTTCGCACGGTTGATCCAAACGGAAAGTCTATGGTAACAGTATATGACGGCAACTACCAGAAGATCTCTGTAACCGATGCCAATGGCAATACAACCGAATATTCTTATAATGGTAATATGAAAAACGATGTTATTACGTTCCCCGACGGGCATACCATTCGATACGAATTTGATGGTGAGGATAGAGTGGTTAAGATCACGGATCAGGCAAATAATATCACGAATATTACCTATGATAACGCAGGTAGGATGCTTTCTAAGAGATTTGCCGATGGTGCACTTGTTCAGTATGAATATGATGTGGTCGGTAATGTGATCAAGGAAACGAACCCGAAGGGCGCTGTTACGATAAAGACCTATGATGGTCTCGGAAACGTTTTGAGTATTACAGATGATGAAGGCAACGTAACGACCTATGAGTACAATGCAATGTCGAAGATCGTAAGAAGTGTGAATGCCAAGGCAGGAGCAACGGTATATGTTTATTCAAAGTCCGGTGATCTTCTTTCCGAGACAGATGCTCTTGGTAGTACCAGGACCTATACCTACGATGCTTTTGGTAACAGACTCACTGCAACCGATGCGAAGCATAACGTTACTACCTATACCTACGACCAAAATAACAATCTTCTCACGATGAAGGATGCGCTGGGACACGTTACGACGTATACGTATAATGCTTTGAATCAGTGCGTGTCTGTGAAGGATGCGCTGAACAATGTTATTCATTATGGTTACGATGCGCTCGGCAGACGAACAACCATTACAGATGCAAGAGGCAATGTCTTTACTACGACCTATGATGGTAACGGGAATGTCATTAAGACTATTGATGCAAAGGGCAATACCATCAGTGAAACCGTGTATAACAGTCTTAATTTGCCTCTTACCGTCACTGATGCGATGGGCAAGGCAACGACTTATGTCTATGACGCACTCGGTAGGGTAGAAAGTGTGACCGATTCGATGAATCACCGTACAGAGTTTACCTATGACGTTCGTGGTCGGAACACCCATGTTCGCGATGCGGCAAATAACGTAAGCACCGCATCTTATGATCTGCTTGGCAGCGTTACCCGTCTTGCCGGTCCTCTCGGTAGTGCTACCGACTACACCTATGATGATATGGGCAGGCTGACAAGTGAAAGCACTGTTTCCGGCGGTACGAAATGTTATGAATACAATGAACTCAACGTACGCAAGAAGATTACCAACGCAAGAGGTCAAATTCGTCAGGTTTTCCATGATGCCATGGGCAGAATCACAGGTTACACTTCTCCCGAGGGTTCTGTGAGTTATATTTACGATGCCAACGGTAACGTATTGACCGTAATCGACAGTCACGGTACTATTACAAGAACTTATGATGCTCTCAACCGTGTAACAAGCTATACCGACACCTATGGTAAGGTCATCCGTTATGAGTATGATGCGGTTGGTAATCTTTCAAAGCTTATTTACCCCGATAATACTGCTGTAACCTACGCATATGACGCAAATCGAAACCTTATTCGTGTCACCGACTGGGCAAACCGTGTAACTTCTTATACCTATGATGAAAACAACCGTGTGGTAGGTGTTTCTAAGCCGGACGGAAGCGTGACCAGTACCGTTTACGACAATAAACAGAGAGTGACCTCTACAGTTGAAAAAACGGCCGACGGAACTGTGATCAGCGGATTTGAGTACCAGTATGATGATTTGTCGAGGATTGTCGAGGAAAATGTACTTGTAAATTCTACTAAAATTTGTTATAATTATGATGCGCTGGGAAGGGTACTATCGAAAGCGGTTAAAAGCCTAAGTGATAACTCAGTAATTTCTACTGAAAACTTTACTTATGATGCTGCTGGTAACATTACCGATGCCCCCGAAAGTTGCTTCCTGTATGATACAAATAACCGTCTTACGACCTTCAACGGCAACGCCGTATCTTACGATATGGACGGTAATCTGTTGGACAACGGCGTTCAAAGTTTTGTTTATGATTCTGCGAACAGACTTGTATCGGCCGATGGACACGCTTACACTTACAATGCTGAAGATGTGCGTATTCGTAATCTCTGCGAGTGTTGCGAAGACACGACTTATATGTATGATACCAATGGCAAACTCAGCAAGCTTCTTGTTAAAACTACAAATGGGTCCACTACCAAGTACATCTACGGCAGAGGGCTTATCGGTGAGGAAGTCGGAAATGTCTTCAGGACGTACCACTTTGATTGCAGAGGTAGCACGATTGCCATCACCGATGTAAGCGGAAATATTACCGATACCTTTGCATATGATACTTATGGTAAATTAACCGGTAGAACCGGTACAAGTGAGGTCATCTTCGGCTATAATGGTCGTGACGGTGTTGTTACAGATGATAACGGACTCATCTACATGAGAGCTCGTTACTACTCGCCAGAGATGAAGCGATTCATCAATGCGGATATTTTAGCTGGTGCGATTTCTAATGCAATCACGCTTAACCGCTTTGCGTATGCGAATGGTAATCCGGTTTCTTTCGTGGATCCGTTTGGCTTGAGTGCGGAGCGAGGTGTGAGTGTTGCTAAAGATATTTTTTGAAACGTAAAAATTATAGTGTTTCAAAGAGAAGCGTGAGATAGTATAAGAAATCGTAAAAGTGTTGATATTACTTGATTTTTCAGCCAACGTGCCATTGATACCTGTTATGCAGAAAATATAAGAAGTAATGAGAAACAGCGGGCGCATAAGGGCAAATTTAAGGGAAAGATTTTTATTCAAATTTTAATAATGGCAAACGAAACTGTGTGATGTGATGCACCCCTGCGGAGGTATTAAACCAACGCAGGGGCGTTTTTATATGTAGCTTTTCTTTGCCGATTTTCCGCTTGTAACTTTTTTCGGAACAGTGGGGATTTTTGATGCAGAAATTATTGAAAATTTGCGCGTGTTCTGATATAATATTATATTGAAGAACTGTATATACAGAAAATCCTCACAGGAGGTTGACATAGATGAGCAAACAGAGTATGCTCTTGAGAGCACAGAGCACAGAGCACAGAGCACAGAGCACAGAGCACAGAGCACAGAGCACAGAAGGCTAACTGCGCCCTTTTTGCATACACAAGTAAATACCGATATTCCGAGCCATTCGACGATGGGGCGTTATTGCCACGCCTTTTGCCGAATGGCTTTTCGTGTTTCGAGGGGAGGTGTTTCGTATGAAGCGAATACGATACCTGCATAAAGATACCCTTGAACGAAAGCCGAAACGGCACGCTACATACGAAACAACGGAAAGGAAATTTACTTTTATGAAAGCGAATATTTTTAACTCAAAAAGATATTTAAGCCTATTCTTGACACTTGTAATGATAGTCGGTATGCTTCCTACAACTGTTTTTGCAACCACAGAGGAAAGCACCTGTGAGCACACTAACATTAGCGACAATATTTGTACTGATTGCAATAAGTACGGCTTTTGCGGCACTTCAGGTAATAACTGCACTTGGACTATAACAGGTGACGAAACGAGTGGCTACACCCTTACCATATCAGGCAGCGGTAGCATAGAGGATTATACGTCTACAGCGGCGCCGTGGTACAGCTATAGGGAACAAATTACAAATGTCATCATTGAAAGTGGAGTTACCCACATTGGCGACAATGCTTTTTTTAATTTTAGGATGCTGACATCTGTTATTATACCTGAAGGTATTACATCCATTGGAGAGGAGGCATTCAGGTCTTGTAGTGCACTTACGGAAGTTACTATTCCCTCCAGCGTGACAAGCATTGGAGAAACAGCCTTTTGCGACTGTGGGGCTTTGAAAAGTATTGCCATTCCAAGTGGAGTTACGGAAATCAAAGCTACAACATTTTGCGAATGTACCTCCTTGGTCAGTGTTACTATTCCTGATAGTGTTACGACTATCGGCAGTTCTGCATTCTATAAATGTACTGCACTAACCGAGATTACCATTCCTTCCGGCGTTACATCGATTGAAAGCGATGCCTTCGATGAGTGTAGCAGTCTTACCGCTTTTACAGTGGCAGAGGGCAATGCAACCTACAAAAGTCAGGACGGAGTACTGATGAGTGAGGACGGAACGCAGCTTTTCTACCCTAAGGGCAAAAGCGGAGCATATACCATTCCGAACACTATAACCATCATTGATAACGAGGCGTTTTCTGGTTGTACAGGTCTGACCGAGATTACCATTCCTGAAAGTGTTACTGAGATTGACAAGGGTGCATTTAATGGTTGCAGCAGCCTGACTGCTATCAATGTGGCAGAAGGTAATGAGAATTATGCAAGTGTTGACGGTGTGCTGTATGATATAGGAATGAGCAGCCTGATTCGTGTTCCGGAAGCCAAGTCGGGGTCGCTCGTCATTCCGGATATTGTTAGCTCAATCGATTTAATGGCTGGATTTGACTGTAATTATCTTACCGCAATTACTCTTGGTGAGAATATCAGCAGTATCCCGACAGATTTTTGGGAATTTGCCGTAACGAATATCTATGTGGCAGAGGGCAACGACACCTATGCAAGTCAGGACGGTGTACTGTTTAGCAAGGATTTGACTACGCTGGTTAGATATCCGTCGGGCAGGTCCGGTGCGTATATCATTCCGGATGGCACCGAAACCATTGCGCAAGTGGCATTCTATGATCAGCAACTCTTGAGCGAGCTCACAATTCCTGACAGTGTTACCACTATTGAGAATATCGCCTTTGCGGGTAATACTGCCCTGACTACTGTCAATTTGTCTTGCTTTAAGTCTGATTTAGCTTCTAATTTCGACAGTAGCGTTTTAAATTATATTCATAGTTGGAATTACACCGCAAACGGAGCTACCATTATATCAACGTGCAGTGATTGCGATACCCAGCAGACGCTAACTATCGTCGAACCTACACTTACCACCTATGGCGGCGCAGGAAATGCAAAAGCAACCATCACAGGCACGATTGATGGCGTTGATACATCTGCAATCGAAATCAAATACACAAGCGGTAACACTTCATTTGATGTTGCTCCGACAAACGCAGGCACATACACCGCAAGCATAACTATTAAAAATGCAACAGCAAGTGTATCATATACGATTGAAAAAGCGGATATCACCAACATAACCGCCCCCACAGCAAACACGCTTGCCTGCAACGGCGCTGAACAGCCTCATGTAACAGCAGGTACGGCAATAGGCGGAACAATTATGTATAGCCTTGAAGAAAACGGCACATATGCCGAAATAATTCCGGTAGGCAAGAACGCAGGAAATTACACTGTCTGGTACTATATCAAAGGCGACGAAAATCATAACAACAGTGTAAAGGCACGTGTTGATGTAACTATTCGTAAAGGCGATCCCGACTTCTCTGCTCCAACAGCAAAGCCCAACCTTGTATATAACGGAGAAAATCAGGCTCTTGTAAATGACGGTACAGTTACGACAGGCAATGGCACGATGATATATGCTTTGGGTACTGCTCAAGCTATAACAGGCGAATTTACAACAACTATTCCTACGAAAGAAAACGCTGGTACATACTATGTATGGTACAAAGTAGTCGGCAATGCTAATTATGAAGATACAACATCTGCGTGCATTACTGTTACCATTGATAAAAAGGTTATCGAAATTGCTTGGGGCAACACTACCCTCACCTATGACGGTACTCCGAAACTGCCGACTGCAACAGTAAAGAATCTTGTTGCCGGTGATACTTGCAACATTACTGTTGAGGGCGAACAGACCGAAGCAGGAAGTAGCTACACCGCAACTGCGGCAAGCGTGGATAACAGCAACTACAAACTCCCTGCTAACGCAACCACCACCTTTGTAATTAAAAACGCACCGCAGAATAAGCCGAATGTCAGCGGTACGGGTGAAACCGTTAAGGGCAAAGCCGACGGTAAAATCGTTGGACTGACTACCGCAATGGAAATCAGCACGGATAATGTAAATTATTCAGCAATTATCGATGCCGATATAAGCAAGGAATATGCGGCAGGAACTTACTATGTGCGTTATGCGGCAAAGACCAACTATGACGCTTCCGAACCAACCGTGGTTGTTATCGGTGCAGGCGAAACATTGAAAGTTACTGTTCCGCAAAATCAGGTGGGTTATACTCTTACAACTGAGCACACCGAGCTTGAATGGAACGGCGACACAACCATTACCTTTACATTGGCAGACGGTTATTCCAAGACCAATAATTTTGCAGTAAAGGTAAACCGTAATCCGATAGAACTTACGGACAATCAATATGCAATTACCGATGCTCAAGAAGATATTGCTATAACCGTAGATGGCGTTGCAGATATTACCGCACCCGAAGAAGTAGAAATGTCTGTTAAGGGCGTAGGCTGGAAGCAGTTTATCAATAAAGTAACCTTCGGCTTGTTCTTCAAGGAAAATGTTGCCGTTCAGGTAGATGCAAGTGACCTTGGAAGCGGCATTGCAAAGGTTGAGTACCTCATTACCGAAAATGCCTTTACAAATGAGGATGCCGTAAAAGCGGACACAAGTGTATGGAATACTCTAACGCTTGAAAACGGTGTTGCAAAATTCAATGTTACCGAAAAGGGCAAGAAATATGTTTATGTTCGTGTAACGGATAATGCGGGTAATATTAAGGTGGTTAGCTCCGATGGCGGCGTGGTAATTTATGCTGACTCTACCAAGAATACAGATAGTATCAGCTATACCAAAACCACAACCGATGATGTTACCGCAAAGGTAAACTTAAACGGAAATTCTGTTAAGGCAATCTACAACGGAACAGACCTTATTGACAGCAATAATTACTCTGTTGCCGTAGACGGCACAATTACTTTTAAGGCAACCTATCTTGATACACTTGCAGACGGTCAATATACCTTGCATATCGTATATAATCCGCAGGGAGAAACCTATGTTGAGTCAAATATCAACGATGCTCCTGCACAAACAAGCATTGCCTTGACTGTTGTAAAGCAGACGGGAACTGTCAGCATTACAAACGATATTTCCAAGACCTATGACGGTTCTGCCGTTACCGCACCGACCTATGACAGAAACAACGCAAACGGCGAGGTTATCGTAGAATACAAGGTCAAAGGTGCAGACGATGAAACTTATTCTATCGATGCTCCTAAAAACGCCGGAGATTATACCGTTCGTGTAAAGGTAAAGGCAGACGATGCAGGCTTCTATACCCAAGTGCTTTCTGCTCCTGTTGATTTTACTATCGGCAAGAAAGCACTTAAAGTTACGGCAGAAGATAAGAACGCTGCCTACGGCGATGCCGTTCCGACCTATACCGTAGAATATGATGGTTTCGTAAATGGCGAGGACAAAACTGTTCTTGGCGGTACGCTCGGCTTTGATTGCGATTACGCTCAATTCTCTGACAAGGGCGAGTACACAATTAAGGCAAGCGGATATACTTCCGGCAATTACGAGATTACCTATGTTGACGGCAAGTTGTCCGTTTCCCCGAAAGCCATCACCGTTACCGTTCAGAATGCAACGAGCGTTTATGGAGATACCATTGCAGAACTGAAAGCAGACGATAACGGCGGTATTGTGAACGGCGATACCGATGTTTACAAACTTTCTACCACCGCAACAAGCGTAAGCAATGTCGGCAAGTATGAAATCAAGGGTATTGCTCTTGACGAGAACTATGATATTACATTTGCAAACGAAGCCGATGCTTATGAGATTGCCAAGCGTGAGGTTGTAGTTACGGTTGAAGCCAAGAATACCATTGTCAATACTGCACTCCCGACCTATACCTATACCTTCAGCGGTTTTGTTGGCGAGGATAAATTTATTACCGAACCGACACTTTCAAGCAATGCAGATATTACTGCTGTTGGTGAATATGACATTGCCGCAAGCGGTGCAGATGCAGGAAGCAATTACACAATCAAGTATGTTTCTGCAAAGCTGACTGTTCTGACCGACAACGCAGTAGATGCGGCAAAGGATTATGAGGAAGAACTGAAAGACTATGATCCCGACACCGTAACAAGCGATGATAAGGCAGAGCTTGAAGAAATGCTCGGTGAGATTGACACTATCCTTGATAATGACGATATTACCGATAACGGTAAAAAAGCGTTGGAGGATGTTAAGGATAAGGTAACGGAATTGCTGAAAGAAATTGACGATGCTGACAAGGCAACCGAAACCGAGAACACCGAAAAGGTTGAGGACATTACTTCCGAGAATGTAACACCGGAAGATAAGGGCGACCTTGAAAAAGCAAAGGACGATTTGGAAAAGGCTCTTGACGAACACGGCAACAATATGACCGAGGACGAAAAGAAAGCCGTTCAGGACGAAATTGACCGCATTGATGAAGCTCTTGAAGTTATCGGCAATGTGGAAAAGGTTGAGGAACTGATCGACAAGCTGTCCGACACCATCACAAAGGATGATGCCGATGCAATCAAGGCGGCAGACGATGCCTACAACGCCCTTACCGACTACGAGAAGTCTTTGGTTGACAAGGACACAAAGGAGAAACTGGACGATGCAAAAGCGGCTCTTGCAGAGCTGAACAAGCCGACAGAACCTAATTCTCCTGCCACGGGCGACAACAGCAATATGTTCCTGTGGATCGCACTTCTCTTTATCAGCGGCGGCGCAGTTATCACACTTACCGTAGTTGACAGAAAGAAAAGAGCAACAAAAAGATAAATAACCTATGAATTAAGGCGATAGTGAAATCTGATTGATTTTACTATCGCCTTAAAATTTTGATGGCGCAAATTACTTGCTTTTTGAACTGCCCTTTCATATATTACAGGCGTACTCTTTGAATTAGATTAAGGAGGAATTACATTTTAGGGAGGAATTGCAATGCGTAAAAAAGCAAGTGGAAACAGTAGTTGAGTAAAGAGGTGCAATCAAAAATGACTGTAGTGATCGCCGTAGGTAAATGGAAGTGCGGTATGGATGTGCAACGGATTTGTACGTATACTGCGCCATTTGCCAACAGTCACCCTTGCGGTATATTCAGACGAATGGGGCGTTGAGATAGTGGGCTCACCTGTTGAGCGCTAAAGATTGCACAGGTAAGATTTGCTGTGCTTTTGAATTATCTCATCAGCAAAATACCGCCTTATCTGCCAATGAGCAGACAATGTTATGGGTTTCAATGGTAAATAGAAACCCCGCCACCCTGCCGAGTTCAGCGGTAGACTATCTAATAGCTAGTGTGTGGTGTAGGCGCAGCCCTTCGGGGTGCCTGTCAAGTGGCAGGTATGCGTTGGGGCGTATGCCCCATAATACTGACCGATTTTAACGGGAACAATTTAATATGACCTCTCTTCGGAATGAAGAATGACTTGCAATTCGGAATGACTATGATACCTTTTCGGAATGATAATATGACCCTCGTTGGCTCAGTTTCTATTTTCGCAGGGAAATAGAAACGGAGCCCCGGTATTACCAAAAAGCCTTTACTTGCAAGGAATTCCAAACACCTTGAAAAAGAAAATGGGAGTAACGACAGGTAAAACCGATAAAACTGCCAATGGGTGAACTATGCCTTGCGCTCATTTCGGAATGAAAAATGATAAATATTTTCGGAATGATTTTTATGCCCATAATTATATAAATGATAACCCATTAAATATGAACATCAAATCGGAATGATTATGACCTACCTATCGGAATGATGCGCTCAAAAAATGATAATCCCTTTTAGAGCAAATGATGTGCTTTTCGGAATGATGGAAAAATGACCTTCTTTTTAAGAGGCGGCGCAGGAGATTGAAGCTCCTGCGCCGCCGATTTTTTATGCCTGTTGAAAAATTTTGCTTTAGGTACTTGCCAAATGGCAATGTATGTACTATATTTCCTCAGCCTTAAAGATTGAATATGAAAAATCTGGGTGGAAGGAGGAATCCCCATAGGTAGACTTACAGAAGAACAAACGAAGGTCAGAAACGCAAATAAAGCCAAAAATCTGATGAATCAAGCAGATCATCTTCGTGGTAGCAGTAACCTCAATAGTATCACTTGTATTGAGCGATACGAAGATGCAGAGTATCGGTTATGCAAATGGCTCGGTGAAAATACAGAACTGAAAAATCTCAAGAATCTTTCGGCAAAGTATATTTACCCCTATATCGAAAGTCTTTTCGACCGAGATTGCAAAACCAGTTATATCCGCGCCGAAATGGCAGGGATAAGACACTACCACAGTCTGACACACAGCAAGAATATTCTGCCGTCCAACAAAGACTTGGGTATATCCGAAAAGAACGATTACGAATTTGACCGTTCGTTCTTGCCTGATGAATTTGACGAGATGATTAAAACCGCCTATTCGATGAAACGCTACGATGTAATTATCGTTGCTTACCTTGGTAGATACTTCGGTCTGCGCTTTGAAGAAGCGGTTACGCTTCGTTTGTATCAATTAGAAGATGCAATCCGCTATAAACAGCTTCATTTAACCAATACCAAAGGCGGTAGACCGAGGGATGTGCCTGTGGATCGTGCCATTCAGGAGAAGATTTTACACGACCTTGTTGTATATCTTCGTTCAAACGGTAAAAAGAGCAAAGACTATCTGATCTGCGACAACCACAAGCACAGCGTAAAGAAGGAAAAGGCATCATTACAGAACTGGCGTAGCAATCACAGCAATAAATTCATTGATCCCAATAGGTGTGATTATTTCAAGCCCTTCTGCAAGCCCAGGATTAAAAGACCGTCCTGGCACAGCCTTCGGCATTTGTATTTTCAGGAAAATCGCCGTCGCCTGATGGCAGAGGGCGGTATGACCGAACGGTAGGTAGAAAACGAAATGAGCGAACGCCTGGGACACAGCCGCAACGATGTGAAGAAGTTTTGTTCTGAGTTATTGAAAGACTCTTAAAAATCGGTTTGCACGATTTACTTGCCAAAAATCATATCGCTTTTTATACTACTTTTGCAGTTTTTAATAAAGTCAGGAGGAATGCTTAAATCACATTACACAGAAAAGGAGGCTGATATATGGTCACAAAACTCGGCTTGACCGTTGAGGAAGCTGCCCGACAAACAGGTATCGGAAGAAATACGCTCCGAAGCCTTATCAATGCCGGCAAGCTTCCCGTGTTGCGGATCGGCAGAAAGAATATTATCCGCACCGATGTTTTGATGAAATTTATGGAAATGAATGAAGGTGCAGACCTGTTGAATATTGACGAAGTAAAATCTGCCGAATAAGCAACTTGCCGCAAACGGACTGTTGCTTTAGTCAAATATTCATGTTAAACTGAAAAACAACACATCGCAACAGTTCCGTTTGCCGACAGAAAGGAGTTTATATTATGGCAAAAGGATCTGTCAGAAAAAAAGGTAAGAAGTGGTACTACCGCTTCTACATTGAGGATGAAAGCGGAAACCGTGTTCAAAAGGAATATCCGGGAACGGAAAGCAAAAGTGAAACCGAGGCTCTGCTTCGCAAGGCAATGGAAGATTACGAAAACACAAAATTCGTTGCTATGGCGAAGAACATTACCGTTGGCGATATGCTTGATATGTGGATTGCGGAAGAAGTCGTACCGAGCGGAAAATCAAACGGTACGGTAACGAGTTATTCCAATATTATCAAGTACATTAAACAACATCCCATAGGCAAAAGAAAACTGCAAACGGTCAAGGTAGAGCATCTGCAAAAGTTCTTTGATAAGATCTGTGCAGAAGGCAACCGAGGCAAGCCGTTTTCCTATATGACCGCTTATGGATATGCCGCCGTTATGCGCGGTGCTTTTCGGTTTGCTGTGTTTCCAAAACAGTTCATTACCTTTAATCCGATGCAATATGTTGTCGTTCGGGCAAAGAAGAATGACTGTGAAATGTTCGACACAGATGTTGACACCGACTCCTCTATTATCTCTAACGAGCAGTTTAAGGCGATTACAGACTATTTAACGAAGAAAAAGCATCCTGCCATACTACCGATACAGATCGCCTATTACACCGGTCTGAGGCTCGGAGAAGTATGTGCGTTGACTTGGCAGGATGTAAATTTGGACGAGCAGTATTTGACGGTGCGCAGAAGTATGTCCTACAATCACACCGAAAAAAAGGTTGAGATCGGACCCACAAAGCGCAACAAGGTACGCACGGTAGATTTTGGGGAATCGCTGACAACAATTCTTAGAGAGGCGAAAGCAAAGCAGGAGCAAAACTGTAAAACATACGGCGAATATTACAGGCAGAATTATTATCTGCAAAGACGGGTGGGCAATCGGACACATTACGAATTATGTAGTCTTGGAGTATCCGAACAACCTGCCGACGGATTTGTGCCGATTGATTTTGTATGCACGAACGCTGACGGAAAATATATCCGCCGTGAAACGCTCGGACAGCTTTGCCTCAGATTGCAGAAGGAAATTGAGGGATTGAAGGGCTTTCATTTTCACAGTTTGCGCCACACATATACAAGTAATCTGCTCGCATTGGGTGCTGCACCGAAGGATGTACAAGAATTGTTAGGACACGATGATGTAAAACTGACGATGAACGTATATGCTCACGCAACAAGGGAAGCCAAACGCAATTCCGCAAGACTGCTCGATGAACTTGATAAGGCACAATAAAAACTTTCCCTTAAAAATTCTCATAAGGGAAATTTTAAGGGAAAGTAAACACCTTTCAAGTCCAAAACTCTCGAAATACTGCGGTATATCAAGGTTTTTGATTTTTTCATTTATCAAAAACATTTTCAGTTGTATTGGCAATTGCTATGTTGTTTTCAGTTCCAACGCTTGCAGACGCAGGTGAATTTACAAGAGAAGAAAAACTTGACTATTTAGTTTCTTCGGGTATACCGCTTGCATTTTTCGAAAACAAAGAAGATGCTGAGATAGACAATATTTTTGCTTCTTTATATGGAAAAGATATTCGATATATGGGATCGGAAACGGTTTCTATGTCAGAAACAGTAGACTTTTCGGGCGTTTCTCCTGCAGGCGTTATTCCTGAAAGCGATATGAAACTGATTATATCAAAGGTTTCAGAGGTCGTATATGATTCAAATAAAGACATGTACAGAATAAAAGAGATTTATGTATATGTGGATTATATATGGACATCAGGAAAACCTTTTTGGCAGTGGAGTGATGGCATTACAGTAAATTGGGATGCAAGCGTGTTTACATTTAAGAGCGGTTCATTTCGTGCGAACGATTATAAACTTTTGGTGAGCACGCAGAATTGGGAAAATACAACTTCTTTAAGCAATCCATCTGCCTTAGCACAGGGCGGATTGGGGTATTACGCCAAACTGACATTTAGTGAAACCGTTCTTGGAACGACTGTCAGCGCATTGCAGCATAAAGGGAGCGCGTCGTTTACATTGCTTCCGAAACAATCTCCTATGTATTTAAAAACGGCCTATACGACAGATACATATTCGACAGCTATAAATGTAGAATATCTGCACGTTAAAAATCCGGGAATTTTTTCAGTAAGTTTCAGCTATAACGGATTCGGTGTTTCGGCAAGTGTGCCGCTGACAAGCGATTCCGTGGCTAAGTCTACAACATATTATTATTCCTATTCTTAACAAATAGCAGTAAGACATTTTTATCTTGATATTGAAAACGAAGACGGCAGAATAAAAGTCAAGCTTAGAGTGGGACTTGCCAAAAAGTCTTTTCGGGGATACAGAGAACAAAGACAGGGCGTGAGATACCACTGTAAATGCCGCGCTTGATATTCGCCGGCAATGACGTTTGCCCGTTTCTTTTATGGACGGGCAAACGTCATGCAGGGAGTCGTTCTGCGCATATGGTCGGCGGATTTGAGCAAAAAGCTTCTCGAAAGGGGTGCGTTGATTCACAGCTTATGAAAGGAAGGGGCCGTATTGCCGGACAGCCTATGTGCGTTCGCAAGGGAACAAGGGGACACGGCCGCTGAAAGAAGCCTTATGAATGCGGCCTTCTGCTGCAAGGCTGCGCCTGCGGGCGCTTCCGTTTTTGCGCAGCCTTTGCGCAAAACCCAACGCAGTGCTGCAGCCGCCTGTTTTTTCGGATGCGCGGGCGGGCAAAAAAGCGCCGAGCGGCCGGCGCGGCCGGACCGTTGGCCGCAGGTCGGCTCGGAAAGGCTCGGTTTTCAAAACCGCCGATAGGCGTTTTTGCCGGCAATACAGGCTTTTGCGCGTGCGGAAGGGTTTTGAAATTTCATAAGGCAAAAAATGCATTCGCCCTTGCAATTTGCGTTCGCGGATGCTATAATAAGGATGCGGCTCCTGCCGGGCGCGGAAAGGCTTTGAACCTTTTGCGGGCGGCGGCGCCGCAGAAAATCAAATAACCCGATATAGAAGATACGGTTTGAAAAGTTGTTTGCTGAGTAGATGTAAAAGGGAATCCGGTTCGAATCCGGAACAACCGCCATTACTGTATTTGACGAGAGGGGAGCAGACTGCGCCATTGGGGCCGTTCGGCCCTGAGAAGGCTTGCTCTCTGCGGCGTTTTGGCCGCTGCATCATAAGTCAGGATACCTGCCGTGTCTTTTGAGGTTCAACACAGCTTTGGTGAGAAGAGTGCAGCCGATTTATCGCCGCGTCACGGCTTGGGGCTTGCGCTCTTTTTTGCGTATCGGCCCGTGGCCTTTTTCGGCGCACCCTTTCGGATAAATCTGTTGTACTCTTTTGACCTTACCGGTTGAAAGGGTTTTTTTATCGGCATGAAGGAGGGGTGAGACGTGAATTCGGACGAAAAAAAGTCTTGGGCGGAAGAGCTTTTGCGTCAAAAAAGCAGAGAACTCGGCAGACTCCCGAAAAAGGACGACTTCGACGAATGGACGCGGTCCCGCATCAAAGCGTTTCTCGGCCCTTGGCCGCGTGCGCTGGAGGCGGCCGGTCTCAAGCCGCCGAAAAAATGGCCGGGTAAGCCCAAAAAGCGCAGGGCCGGTGGGCGGACAAGCCAGCCCCGGACCGCGCAATCCGAAACAGAAAACAAGGAGGACATATGATGTTGCGCAAACGAATCCAACGATTCGCCGCCGCGTTCCTCGCGGCGCTGCTGCTCGCAGCGTCGGCGCCGCTGGCGGCCTTTTCGGCCGACGCGGATCTGACCATCGGCAGCTATGCGGCGCTCAAGGCGTTCGCCGACGCGGTCAACGGCGGCGACGGCTTCGAGGGAAAAACCGTCCTGCTGACGGCGGACATTTCGCTCGGCGGGGAGAGCAGCCCGTGGACGCCGATCGGCGCGTCGGGTACGCCCTTCAAGGGCATTTTTGACGGCGGCGGGCATATCGTCAGCGGGCTGTACATCAACACGACCGCTTCCAACCAGGGCCTGTTCGGCTATCTGAGCGGCGGAACGGTTCGGAACTGCATCGTTCAGGGCAGCGTCGCTTCCTCGGGCGGGTATCTGGCCGGCGTCGTCGGCTATAACGCGCGCGGAACGATTGAAAACTGTATGAGCACGGTCGACGTGACCGGCTCCGGCGGCAGCTTCGTGCATTACTACGGCGGGATCGCCGGATACAGCAACGGCACCGTGACCGGCTGCGTCAACGCCGGGAGCGTGACCGCCACCGGCGGCTCGGCCTGCGGGGGTGTCGTCGGCTGCAATTTCGGCGGCACCGTGACCGACTGCTACAATAAGGGCGCAATTTCCAACCCCGGCTCTCATGTCGGCGGCGTCGTGGGACAAAGCCGGTCGGGCGCGAAGGTGGAAAACTGCTACAATGTCGGCGCCGTTTCGGGCAAGACCAACGTCGGCGCCGTCGTCGGGCAGGACCAGGACAAGGGCGCGGCGAACGTGTATTATCTGGAGGGGAGCGCCGATTACGGGGTCGGCAGCACGTCGGATACCTCCGGCGTCAGAACGGCCGCCGAGCTGCGCGCGGCCTCGTTCGCCGAAACGCTCGGCAGCGCGTTTGCGGCGGATTCGGACGCGCGCAACGACGGCTATCCCGTCCTCGTCTGGCAGGTGCCGGTGCCGGATCTGGTCATCGGCAGCTATGAAGAGCTCAAGGCGTTTGCCGACGCGGTCAACGACGGCGACGACTACGCGGACAAGCTGGTGCGGCTGGACGTGAACGTCGAGCTGGGCGGGGAGAGTAACCCGTGGACGCCGATCGGCACGTCATCCAACCCCTTCCGCGGGACATTCGACGGCAATTGCCATGTCGTAAGCGGCCTGTATATCGCGTCCGGCTCGTCGGTCGGGTTCTTCGGCTGCATAAACGGCGGGACGGTGAAGAATCTGGTCGTTGACGGCAGCGTAACCGGCTCGGGCAATGTCGCTGCCGTCGTCGGCAAGCTGACCGGCGGCGCGGTGGAGAACTGCGGCAGCCGGGCGGGCGTCTCCGGCGGCAACGGCGTCGCGGGCGTGGTCGGCTATGCAAGCGGCAGCTATGCCGTCAGCGGCTGCTTCAACGCCGGCGCCGTCACGGGAACCGGCTATGTCGGCGGCGTTGCGGGCTGGACCTATTCCGCCGGCACGGTGGAGAGCTGCTGCAATACCGGCACGGTGACCGGCCCCTCGATGGTCGGCGGCGTGGTCGGCGGCTTCAAAAGAGCGGCGGTGGCTTTGACGAACTGCTTCAACGCGGGCGCGGTCGTCGCCACACAGCCCAGCTTCGGCTCGCCCGGCAATATTGGGCCGGTTGCCGGCGTCACCATCGGAAGCGTGGACAACTGCTACTATCTGCCGTACGACGGCACGAACAGCAACGGCTACGGAACCGAGGCCGCCGCGATTACCGCCGCTATGCTCGGCGAGGCGTTTGCCGACGGCGACGCCCTGCCCGTGCTGCGCTGGGCAAGCAAAATCAGCGCCGACGAACCGGTGTATCCCGCGTTTGTTGAAGGCACCGAGCTGTCTGCGCAGCTTGCCGCCTACATCCGCGAGGCGGTCGAGAGCAAAAAGAAGCAGTCGGGCGTCACCGGCACGCTGCTCGGCAACCCCGATTATATGTCGGGCGCCAGCTCGACGGCGACCGACTGGATGGCGCTGGCGATGGGCCGCTTCGGCTACCGGCCGGTCGGCGGCGGCGATTATACGCCGCTCATCGACGACGGCGACGGCTATGCGGCGTATCTGGACGCGATGCGTACCTATATAGAGACGACTTACGCGGAAAACGACGGCGTCCTGCACAGCGTCAAGGCGACCGAGTGGCATCGCGCCGTGGTGGCCATTGCCGCGCTCGGCGGCGACCCTGAGGCGTTCGGCGTGTATAACGGCGCGCCCATCGACTTGATTGCGGACGGCAGCTATGCCTGCGCGCTCGAAAAAGGGCCGGGCGGGCAGGGCATCAACGGCTGGATCTGGGGCCTCATCGCGCTGGATACGGGGATGTATGCCGTTCCCGCGGACGCGAAGTATACGCGCGAGACCTTCATCACCGAAATCCTGAAAATGCAGCTTACCGACGGGGTCAACGGCAACGCATACGGCGGCTGGGTGCTCGGCGGCTACGGCAGCAGCTCGGACGTGGACATTACCGCGATGGCGATTCAGGCGCTCGCGCCCTACTACAACGACGATACGGTGTATACCTACGTCAACACCGCCGCCGGCACGACGGTTTCCAAGACCGTGCGGCAGTGCGTGGACGAGGCGCTCGACCGTCTCGGCTCGATGATGAACGCCGGCGCCGGCTTCTCGTCCTGGAATACCAACAACGCCGAGAGCATCGCGCAGGTCATCGTCGCGCTCTGCGCGCTCGGCATCGACCCCGCCGCCGACGAACGCTTCGTCACGGCCGACGGGCAGACGCTTCTGGACGGCCTGCTGCGCTTCCGCGTGTCGGACGGCGGCTTCTGCCACGTCCTCGGCGGCGGCTGGAATTCGATGGCCAACGATCAGGCGACGTATGCGCTCGTCGCGTATTGGCGGCTGGAAAACGGTATGCGCGCGCTGTACGATATGCGCGGCGACCGGACGGCGGAGACGCGCGAAGCCATCGATGCGGCGATTGCGGCCATCGACGCGCTGCCCGCGCCCGACGACGCCGGCTATAAGGCGGCGCTGAAGAGCGCCTGCGCCGCGTTCGAGGCCGTGCCGGTCGACGAGCGCCGCTATGTGGACAACTACGCGACGCTGGCGGCGGGGATCGAGCTGGTCGGCGGCAGGGAGGCGCTGGACACCGACGAGGCGTATATCGTCTCGATCTCGGTCACCCGCCGGCCGGATAAGACCCGCTACTACGAGGGCGACGCGTTCGACCCGACCGGCATGGTCGTCACCGCGTTGTACAGCGACGGGCGGCAGGAGACGGTGGCCGATTACAGGCTTGCCGTCCGCAGTTCGCTGACGCTCTCCGACGATCGGGTGTATGTGCTGTATAAGGCGCTCAAAGCCTCGGTGGAGATCGAGGTGCGCGAAAAGATGCCGTGGGACGGCGAGGGCACGGAGGAGGATCCGTACCTGCTCCGAACGGCGGACGACCTTGTGGACCTGTGGAAGTATGTGTCGGAAAAGAAGCTGGACACCGCCGGCCTTTGCTTCCGAATGACGCAGGACATCAATATGAAAAACATCTCCGACTGGCGCGGCATCGCGGACAACGTCGCGGCCGGCTTCCGCGGCCATTTTGACGGCGCGGGGTATGCGGTCTGGAATCTGAACGGCTCGACCTACAACGTCTGCGGCCTGTTCGGCAAGCTGGGCGACGGCGCGCTGATCGAAAATCTGACGATTGCGAGCGGCAGCCTCGGCGGCTCGTACAATTACAGCGTCGGCGGCATCGCCGGCGAGGTCGTGGAGGACGCGGCCGTCACCATCCGCAGCTGCCGCAACTACGCCTCGGTTACGGGCAGCTTCGGCGTCGGCGGTATCCTCGGCGCGGTCGGCAAGGGCGGCTGCGCGGTCATCGAGCGCTGCAGCAACCACGGAAAAGTGACGGCCTCCTATCAGGGCGGCGGCATCCTCGGCGCGGTCGGCCCCAACCGGCAGAAGGACAGCGGCGCGTATGCGCAGATCATCGACTGCTATAACGACGGCGGCGTCGGCGGCCGCGGCGCGTGGGGCAACGGCGGCATTCTCGGCAGCCACAGAACCTCCGGAACAGGGGTTGCAACGCTGCTGAAAAACTGCTATAATGCAGGTGAGGTGACCGGCAGCGTTTCCGGCGCGGTCATCGGCAGCGTTTGCGAGTCGGACGTCCGGCTGGAAAACGTGTATTATCTCGAGGGCACGAACGCGCAGGTCAGCGGCGTGTTTGACGACGACGGCGCCGATACGCCGGGTACGATCACCGGCGGCGCGGCCGTCAAAACCGACGCCGAGATGCGTTCGGACGGCTTTCCGGCGCTGCTCGGCAGCGCGTTTGCCGCGGGCGGGCGCTATCCCGTTCTCACCGGCGAAACGGTTCCCGGCGAGGAGCCGCCCGTCCGCGCGGGGCTGGAAATCGGCACGGCCGACGAGCTGCTCGCGTTTGCGGAGCGGGTCAACGCCGGTGAGAATTTCTCGGGCAAGACCGTCGCGCTTACCGCGCACATCGACCTCAGCGGCGTGGATTGGACGCCGATCGGCAGCACGTCCGCGCGGGCTTTCAACGGCCTGTTCGACGGACAGGGCTTTGTGATTGATAACCTGTATTCCGAAAAGGGCGGGCTGTTCGGCTATGTGGGCGCCGATGCCGTCATCCGCTCCGTCGGCGTGGCCAGCGGCGGGATCGGCAGCGAGGCCGGTTACAGCTCGTTCTTCGGCGGCATCGCCAAATGGAGCAACGGTGCCGACTTCATCGACTGCTGGAACGGCGCGGACATCTACGCCGGCGGTTACAGCGGCGGCATCGTCGGCACGGTGCGCGACGGCGGCGAAAGCATAATCTCGGGCTGCTGTAACGTCGGCACCATCTACGGCAAGGGGACCGCGCTCGGCGGCATCGTCGGGCATCTGGATACCACCCGCAGCGGCACCTCGGTGAACGTCACCGTCGAGAACTGCTATAACGCCGGCGCCGTTTACGGCCAGTATTCCGTCGGCGGCATCGTGGGGCAGGCGCAGGACGGGCACACCTTCCGCAACTGCTACAACACCGGCGAGGTGACGGCCTCGACGGCGGACAACGCCGGTGGCTTCGCGGGCGCGGTGACGCGTGATAATGAAATCGAAAACTGCTATTTCAACAGCGACGTCACGTCTGTCGGAATCCCCGGCGACGACGGCGCGGTTGGAAAAACCGCCTCCGAGCTGCGGTCGGACGCGTTCCTGACGCTGCTGGGCGAGGGCTATAAGGCGGACGCCTATGCGCTGGTCAACGGCGGCTTCCCGCTGCTGCTCTGGCAGCAGACCGAGGAGGCCGACGAGGTCGACGCCGTGATTGCGGCCATCGCCGCCGTCGGCGAGGTGACGCTCGACAGCGCGGACGCCATCCGCGCGGCCCGCACAGCCTACGACGCGCTGGACGAGTCGCTTCGGGCCTATGTGACCAACGCCGACCGGCTGACGCAGGCCGAGGCGGCGCTGGCGCTTCTCGGCGTGAAGGACGAAGCCAAGCGCGAGCTGGCGGCCTATAAGTCGCCGGAGGCTTACCGCCCCGCGCAGCAGGAGGAGCTGCTCCGCCTGCTGGCCGAGGGACAGGCCGCCATCGACGGCGCGGCCGACGCGCAGGCGGCTGCCGACGCGCTGGCCGCCGCAAAAGCGGCGATGGAAGCCGTGCAGACCGACGCTCAGCTTTCCGACGCCGAAGCGGCTGCGGAGGTCTCCGCGATGATTGCCGCCATCGGCGAGGTGACGCTCGACAGCGCGGACGCCATCCGTGCGGCCCGCGCATCGTATGACGCGCTTTCCGCATCCGCTAAGACGCTCGTCGCCAATTACGGGGTTCTGCTGGCGGCGGAGGACGCGCTCGAAGCACTGGAGGAGGTCTCCGCGCCCTCCGACACGTCTGCGGACGCCTCCGGAGACGTCTCCGACACCCCGCCGACCGGCGACGCCGCCGGCGCTCTGCTCTGGCTTGCACTGGCGGCTGTCTGCCTGTGCGCGGCGCCGGGGCTGCGCGCGAGACGACGCATGTAAAACGCAGAGCTGTGGAGGGGGAACGCGGCCGTTCGCGCCGCGTTCCCCGTTCGTCTGTATCCCGCAGGAAAGGAACGGTTTATCGATATGCAAATGCGCAAATGGGTGTGCGGGCTGCTTTGCCTGCTTTTGGCGGCCTTGTTCCTGCTGCCCGCGTCGGCTGCCGCCGGTCCGACGGTCGCCACCACGCTGCCGGATGCGCCCGAATGGGAAAACGCGATCGTCCAGCGCGGCAGCCGGCGCACCTTCGACGTCTGGGCGCGGAACGCCGCCGGCGACAAGATCACCGCCACCGTCAAGCTCAACGACAAAAAGGTGGAGCCGACGTGGGACGACAAGGAAAAGGCAAGCTATACGCTCGTATTCACACAGCCGGGGCAGAATGTTGTCACCGTTTCCGCCTCCTCCGACGGCGGGAAGAAAAAGACGCTCACCTATTACGTCGATTACCGGCCCGCCGCGGAAGGGGAGGTCATCGGCGCCGCCGTTTGGAGCATCGAGGTCTTTACCATCGGCTGCGGCTATCTGATCGAGCCGGTCGAGCTGCCGATCTATGAGGGCGAGACGGCGGCCGACCAGCTTCTCCGCCTGCTGAGCTTAAACGGCCTCGTCGGCTATTACGGCGGCGCGCCTGCGGCGGGCGAGGGCTTCTACCTCGCCTACATCGCGGACGGGAACGCGCCGGCGGCGAAATACAACGGCTATACGCGCAGCGCCGCGCCCGCGTCGCCGCGGACGCTCGGGCTGAACCCCGCCATCCCGCCGCTGCTGATTCCCCATCTCGAACAGACGATGACCTTTTTTGACATAGACGACTATGAAAAGAACTGGGCGGGTTATCTGGGCGAATTCGTCTTCAGCAACGGCTCGGGCTGGATGTACGCGGTCAACAACGTGTTCCCGAACGTCGGGTTTGCCGACTGCTTCCTTGCGGACGGCGACGTCGTCCGCGTGCAGTTCACGCTCGGCTACGGCGCGGACATCGGCGGCTTCGGTGCGGTCGGGACGGACATCCCCGACGTGGAGACGCAGCCGGGCGCGGGCTATTTCGCGGTTTCGGACAAGGACGCGCTCACCGTGGCCCTTTGCCGCGCGCTGCGCTCGGGTCTGACCGAAAAACCGAACGTCCGCGCGGCGCTTGACGGCGCGCTGGAGGTGATGGCGGCGCTCGACGCCTCGCAGCGCGGGACCGACGCGGCGGCGGAGGCGGGGTTTAATAATTATTCCGGCTTTTATAAGGTTTACCGCCGCGAGTTCGGGATTTCCCCGCGCGAGGATTTGAAATAGCAAAAAGCGCACAGCT